>Ga0118677_10000862_pt1 | contig 65356 bp, 68 predicted proteins | sample AliMusrvi5mmetaG_FD_86154 | JGI IMG/M metagenome (GOLD analysis project Ga0118677, IMG submission 86154) | reverse complement strand
TTGGACTGTTAAGCGGAATCGTAGTAAAACGAAGATATCCTGGGGCTTTACGAAGGACAAGGCTCGGGAGAAGCTCAGTAGACATTATGAGACTATTAAGAATTAACTTTACAGCGTACTAGTGTGGTGGCGCTAGCACTTCTTGACATTTGAAGGCGCAGATTTGAGCAGAATGCGAGGCGCGATGACGATGGCATACTATATGTATGTTGAGGACGAGCAACGAAGCAGCCTGCCAAAGATGCGCCTCCCCCCGGGGGCTGGCCGCTTTTGGGCTTCAACTGCGTCGCGAATCGCTTACATAGCGCTGCTATGCCGCGCTCTTCGCTCCTTGTTTCGCTCCAAAACTCGGCCAGTCAAATGTAAAGGAGTGTTAGCGCCACCACACTAGCGCTGACCTTGACCCGATGAAAATAGTTTTCTCAAAAGAATACGCGGTAAAGAATTACCGCCACGTTTTTCGCACCGACAAGTTCGCGGCGGCGCTCGAACTCCTTTTAAAAGAAAAGATAATAACATCTTCCGATATATTGGAGCCGGAACGCCCCTCACGGGAAGATCTGAGGCTCGCCCACTCGGCGGCCTGGGTCAAAAAGATCTTTGACGGAGGCTTCACCGCCGCCGATTCCGCCAGGGCTGAACTGGGTATCACAAAAGAAGTCGTCGAGGCGCATTTGATGAGCGTGGGCGGGACCGTCATGGCCGCGCGCCTGGCGCTGAAGACCGGGCTCGGAGTCAATTGCGGCGGCGGCGCGCATCACGCTTTTGCCGGACACGGCGAAGGCTTTTGTCTTTTGAACGATATCGCGGTGGCGGTGAATAAGCTGCGCGGGGAAAAGAAGATAAAGCGCGCCCTTATCATCGATCTGGACGTCCATCAGGGCAACGGCACGGCTTCGATCTTCAAAGAGGATAAAACCGTCTTCACGTTTTCCATGCACCAGCGGGACCTTTACCCCGTGGTCAAGGAAAAGGGTTCGCTCGACCTTGAGCTGCCTCGCGGCGCCGGGAACGGAGAATATTTAAGACTTCTGCGCGGCGCGCTGCCGGCGCTGTTCGTGAAAGCACGCCCGGACATCGTGTTTTACAATGCCGGCGTTGACGTCTACGAGCACGATCTGCTGGGCGGGCTTAAGCTTACCATGGCGGGCGTGGCGGCGCGCGACGCGTTAGTGTTCGCGGAATGCTTCCGGCGAAAGGTCCCGGCGGTTCTCGTTCTGAGCGGCGGTTACGCGGCGAAGTTCTCGGATACCGCGCGCCTGCACGCCAATACCATAAAGTCCGCGCTTATGGCGCGGGGCTCAATATAGGCCTTTTGGATATATTCTATAGGCCCTCAGATGCCAATTTTTTTGCACAGAGCCGGTCTCTCTCCGGAGTTGTCCTCTGGCCGGAAGTCTCCTTCCAATGAAATGGATAACGAAAACTAGGCACTAGTGCCCAGAATGGTATAGGCCTAAGGGCCCATATGGGTATAGGCCTTTTGACCTTGATATTTCTCAATAGTAGTGTAAACTATCTAGGTCTGTTACGCAGATAAATAAAAGTCAGGAGGAAGTGCAGATGTTTAAGAAACCCATGATGACCGCAGTCGCACTCTCGATGTCGGCGCAACTTTACGCCGGTATCAACTTCGATAATCCGAAAGCCAACAACTTAAAACAAGAGATCTCGAACCTGGAACTCTCTATCCCCGCCCCGGCAGCTCCTGAGCTGGAAAAGACGACGCCCACCAGGGCTAAAGAATGGACCATAATGGTTTTTATCAACGGCAAGAACAACCTCGAGCCGTTCGCCCAGAAGGACATGAACGAGATGGAAATGGTCGGCTCCTCGGACCAGGTCAATGTCGTGACCGAAACCGGCCTTGTTTCCGGCTATGGCGACACCCCCTGGCTCGGCACCCGCCGCTTCCTGATGCAGAAGGACAGCGATGAGACCAAGATAACTTCCACCATGCTGCAGGATATGGGCAAAGTGGACATGGGCGATTATAAAAGCGTAATAGACTTCGTGACTTGGGCCAAACAGGCCTATCCCGCCAAGAAATATATGCTGGTGATCTGGAATCACGGCTCCGGCTGGGATAAGAACCTCCCCGCGGGCATCACAAAAGGTATTTCCTACGATGACGAGACCGGCAACCACATCACCACCCCCCAGCTGGGCATGATCCTGAAAGGCGTGGGCGGCGTGGACGTGTACGGTTCGGACGCCTGCCTGATGCAGATGGCCGAAGTGGTTTATGAGCTTAAAGATAATGTCTCCTATATAGTGGGCTCGGAAGAAACCGAACCCGGCGACGGCTACACCTACAACGACCTGCTCGGACCGCTGGTTGCGAAACCGACGATGGCCCCGGAAGAGCTGGGTACGCTGGCCGCCAACGCCTACGCGAACCACTACCAGCAGAACAACGAAGGTTCGACCCAGAGCCTTGTGAAGACCGCGGCCATTCCCCAGTTCCTGACCCTCATGAACAACTTCGCGACGGCCATGATGGCCGCCAACGAGAAGGCCCTGGTGAAAAAAGCCATCTCCGGCGCGCAGAGCTTTGCCGTGAGCGATAATCACGACATCTGGCACTTCGCCGACCTTATGGCCAAGAGCACCAAAAAAGCGGCAGTGAAGAGCGCGGCCGCGGCCCTCCAGAGCTATATCGCGGGCAGCCTTGTTCTGGTCAACAGACCCACCACCGGCTACGACAATGCTCACGGTATAGCCGCCTACATGCCCGCCTATGGTTTCAACAGCGATTACAACGCGCTGGCCTGGGCCAAGGCGTCGCAGTGGGATGAGTTCATAGGCTGGTACAGCAAATAATAGTCGGTAGTTAATTAACAATAAGAGGGCCGTCCCCCAAGCTTTGGGGGACGGCCCTCTTGTTTATTCCCTGAGGGTAATAGGGCTTTAAGGCCTAAGGCCGCATGGGTCCTATGTCCCTTGTAAGATATCCGGGATGTAATAAAATATATATAATGCCTTACACCATAGTCAGCAGGAGGACCGTAAAATGTTAAAGAAACTCTCTGCTTCGGCAGCCGCCCTGATAGCCCTTGCCTCTTATTCCATGGCAGCGGTGAACTTCGACGAGCCGAAAGCCAATAACTTCCCCGATGAGATAAGCAACGCCACGGCGGCCATTCCTCTACCGGCCGCTCCCGAGATGGGCAAGACCAAACCGTCCAGTGTCAAAGAATGGACCATCATGGTCTTCGTTAACGGCAAGAATAATCTGGAAAAATTCGCCTTCATGAACATCAACCAGATGGAAAAGATCGGCTCGTCCGACAAGGTCAATATCGTGGTCCAGCTCGGCAGGATGAACACGTACGACCATTCCGACGGCAAATGGGTAGGCACGCGCAGGTATCTGATAAAGAAGGGCAGCAAGCCCAAGGGTATTTACTCGCCCGTGGTGCAGGATATCGGCAAGGTGGATATGGGTAGTTACCAGACCGCTACTGATTTCGGCAAATGGGCTAAAGCGACGTATCCCGCCAACCACTATATGTTCATTATCTGGAACCACGGCGCCGGCTGGATAAAGAGCAATAAATCCGCAGGGATCGAAAAAGGCATCTCCTACGACGACGAGACCAATAACCACATCAACACGCCCCAGATGGGTCAGATCCTCAAGGATATGGGCGGTGTGGACGTCTACGGGTCCGACGCCTGCCTGATGCAGATGGCCGAAGTCGATTATGAAATAAAGGACTACGCGCAGATCATCGTAGGTTCCGAAGAGACCGAACCCGGCGACGGCTATACTTACGATACGTTCCTCGGCCCGATAGTAGCCAATCCGGCCATGAGCGCCGAAGACGTGGCCAAGACCGCCGTTAACGCTTATGCCGACCACTACGTGACCCTGGGCCAGGGTTCGACGCAGAGCTATGTGAAGTCCGCGGCCATCCCCGGCTTACTGAGCGCGGTGAACGAATTCGCCTATGCCATCACCACGGCCGGCGAAAAAGACCTCGCAAAGAAAGCTATGGGCGCCGCCCAGGCTTACGCCTACCCGGAGAATAAGGACCTTTATAACTTCACCCAGCTGGTCGTCGCCGAGACCACGGACGCGGCGGTGAAAGATAAAGGGAACGCCCTTATGGGTTACATCAGCAATACGCTGGTCGGGCTCAACAGGGCTACCAGCGGAGAGGGCGGAGACTATACCAATTCCCACGGCATCGCCATCTATATGCCTCCGTCGGCCCCGGCGGACGGCTATATGGACCTCGCCTGGGCAAAGTATTCCAACTGGGACGAGTTCATAGGCTGGTACCAGAAGCCGTAAGAGCGCGTTCCGATCGGTTTAAAAACAGTCCCCCCGCAAGCGCGGGGGGACGTTTTTTTATCCGGTCTTAGGGCCTAAAGCCGAGTGGGCACTACGTACCTTGTAAAATACCGGCGATGTCGTAAAATATATACAGCGCTTCACATGATTCGCCTACAGGAGGAAAGTAATATGCTAAAGAAAGTCTCGGCTTCCGCGATCGCCATGCTGTCTCTTGTCTCATTTGCAGCCGCCGCGGTGAACTTCGATAACCCCTCCGCCAATAATTTCAGCGAGGAGATGAAAAGCGCCGATCTGGCCCTGCCCGTTCCCTCTCCGGCCGCCGCCGAGGCGGATAAAGGTCCCTTCCTGGACTGGCTGTTCGGCGCAAAGCCCGTCAAAGCCAAAGAATGGACCATCATGGTCTTCGTAAACGGCAAGAACAATCTTGAGCAGTTCGCCCTGAAGGATATCAACGAGATGGAAATGGTCGGCTCCTCCGACAAGGTGAATATCGTCGTAGAGGCCGGCCGCATGGACGGCTATGACTCCTCCGACGGCGACTGGAAAGGCACTCGCAGGTATCTGATCAAAAAAGATAACGATACCGCCAAAGTGACCTCGCCCGTGGTGAAGGACATGGGCAAGGTCGATATGGGCGACTATAAGAGCGTGATAGACTTCGGCAAATGGGCCAAAGCGGCCTATCCGGCCAACCACTATATGCTGGTCATCTGGAACCACGGCGCGGGCTGGATAAAGAGCAATAAGGCGGTCGGCGCGGAAAAAGGCATCTCCTACGACGACGAGACCAATAACCACATCAACACCCCGCAGATGGGACAGATCCTTAAGGATATCGGCGGCGTGGACCTGTACGGCTCCGACGCCTGCCTGATGCAGATGGCCGAAGTCGTATATGAGCTCAAAGATTATGTTAAATTCATAGTGGGCTCGGAAGAGACCGAACCCGGCGACGGCTATACCTATAACGACCTGCTGGGGCCCCTGGTCGCGAATCCCGCGATGACCCCGGAAGCGTTCGCGAAGGTGGCGGTGAACGCTTATGCGAACCATTACCAGACCCAGAAAGAAGGCTCGACCCAGAGCTATATCAGGTCCTCGGCGATCCCAGGCTTCCTGAGCGCGGTCAACGACTTCGCCTCGGCCATGACCGCGGCGGGAGAAAAAGATCTGGTCAAAAAATCGATGGCCGCGGCCCAGGCCTACGCTTATCCCGAGAACAAGGACCTTTACCACTTCACACAGCTCATGCTCGCCGGTACAAAGAGCGCGGCCGTGAAGGAAAAAGGGACGGCCCTTATGTCCTATATCTCTAATACGCTCGTGGGGTATAATCGGACCACTAACGGCCAGGGCAGCTATTGGGCTCCTCCGGCCGACTACTCCAACTCTCATGGCGTGGCGATATATATGCCGCCGTCAGCTCCCGCCGCGGGTTATGACGAACTTCAGTGGGCGAAGTATTCCGGCTGGGACGAATTCATAAAGTGGTACCAGCAGCCGTAAGCGCGGTATAAAGGAAATAAAAAAGGGCCGGCTCTTTCGAGCGGCCCTTTTTTATTTGAGCTGTGAAGCTTATTTCTTCGCTTCGGGCTTCTTGGCTTCGTGCTTCTTGATGACCTTTATCATTTCGGCTTTGTTGTCTTTCGTCGCTTTGATCTTTACATTGTCGCCGACCTTGAGGGTCGCGATCTTGGCGGCTTCGACGGTGAGGACTTTGTCCATGCCTTTCGCGTCTTTTACGGTGATCGTGTTGGCGGTCGTGTCGATCGCGGAGATGGAGCCGCTGACGGTTTCCATTTTCTTCGCTTCGGGTTTCTTGGCTACGGCTTTCTTCTCGGCCTTGGGGGCTTCCATCTTGGGTGCTTCCGTGGGATTCTGCGCGGGGGCAGGCGCGGTCTGGGCGATGCTCAGGCCGGTGAAAGCGGCGAGTGTTACGGCTGCGATTATGTACTTTTTCATTCTAAGAGTCCTCCTGAATAATTTATCCGATAGGTATAGTGTAACAATAGTTACATTAAAAGAACCTTAAAAAAAGATTAAAAGATTTTAATATTAGGCTTTCGCCGGGGGGAAGAAGATGGTGAACACGGAGCCTTCGCCCGGGGAACTTTTAACCGCGATCTCGGCGCCGTGCGCGTCCACGATGGATTTGGCTATGGCCAGGCCCAAGCCGAAGCCCGCGCTGGCCCTGGAAGCGTCGGCCCGGTAGAAACGCTTGAAAATGTGCGGCATATCGGTTTCGGGGATGCCCGCGCCCGTGTCGCTTATCCGCGCTTTTACGCCGCCCCGCTCGCGGCCCGCTTCCATTGTTATGCGTCCTCCCGCCCCGGTGTATTTCACGGCATTATCCAGAATATTGAGCAGCGCGCGCCTGATCTGGTCTTTATCGGCGTCAATTTCAGGAAGATCTTCGGGAAGGGAAACGATGATACTGACATTTTTTTTCTCCGCCACGGACGAGAGGTCCTCGGCGAGCCCCCTGATGATGGGCGCGAGCTCCGTTTTCGAGATCTTCAGGCTGACTTCCCTATTGTCGAATTTGGCCAGGGTCAGCAGATTCTCCACTATCCGGGCTATCTTGTCCGTTTCTTCCAGGTTGCTTTGCAGGATGGACGTGTATTCCTGGGCAGAGCGGGCGCGCTTAAGGGCGACTTCGAGCTCTCCTTTAATGATGGTCAGCGGGGTTTTTAACTCGTGGGATACGTCCTGGATAAAACGTTTCTGCGACTTGAACGAATCTTCCAGGCGCGCCAGCATGTCGTTGAAGATGTCCGCCAGCTCCCTTATCTCGTCGCGGGTCTTCGGCGGGGCCAGCCTGAGGCTGAGATTTTCGGCCGTTATCTGGCGCATGGTGGTGATCATGCCGTGCACCGGCTTGAGGGCTATTCTGGCGAACACCATCCCCACCGCGCCCGTGAAAAGGACTACCAGCGGCAGCAGGAACGTGATCATTGACCGGAGGTTCTTAAGGGCAAATTCGGTGTGGTAAAGAGACCTGTAAGCCTGAACTATGTACAGAGTGCCGTTCGGACCGGACGCCGGAGTGGTATAGGACCTGATAACGGCATCTTTGCTGTCCACCCTGATAGTGTCATAAGAGGCGTCGCCCTTCAGCGCGTCCGCCAGCGAGTGCGGCGGGATCTCCGGCGCGTTGGCCGAGCCGGGCGAACCTGCCAGCAGATTCCCTTTCAGGTCCAGCACCCGGACCTCGATGGCCGTAAGGGTAAGATCGTAGGCCTCGCCGGTAAGCATCGGCTGTACGATCTTGATGAAAGTTCCGCTTTTCGCGTGGCTTCTGGGAAGTCTGCCGGTCTCAAGCTCCTCCGTTTCAATATAGGCCTCTATCGCGTCGGAAACGCCTTCCCCGCGGAAAGCCAGAAGCCTGTCCATGTTCTCGTAGAGAGTGGTTTTCATGTTGTTGTAGATCAGGAAGCTGAAAATTGAAAGCGTTACGAACAGCGTGATCGTATACCAGAAAGTGATTTTGAACCTGGCTGAGGTGAACATATTAAGAAAGGATTAAGGATTAAGTTGTAAGGATTAAGATTTAGAAACCAGGATTAAGTAGTAAGTATTAAGGATTAAGTTTAAGAATTAAAGATTACCGACTATCCGCATGACCCATACTTAGTACTTACCACTTAATCCTGACCCTTACCCCTTAAGTATGTAGCCTTTTCCGCGGACGGTCTGGATCAGTTTTTTCGACCGGCCATCGTCTATCTTGCGGCGAAGGTAGTTGATATACACGTCGATAACGTTCGTGGCGGTGTCGAAGTTTATATCCCAGACATGTTCGGAGATCATGGTCCGCGTGACGATAGAGCCCTGGTTGCGCATCAGGTACTCCAGCAGGGAGAATTCCTTTACGCTCAGGCCCAATTCCTTTCCGCTGCGCATGGCTTTATGGGTCATCAGGTCAAGTTCCAAGTCTCCCGCCTTAAGTTTTGTGGAGGACTGGCCGGGAGTCTTTCTGAGCAGGGCGCGCACCCGCGCCAGCAGCTCTTCAAAGGCAAAAGGCTTCGTAAGGTAATCGTTGGCCCCGGAATCCAGCCCTTTAACCTTGTCTTCGACCAGGTCTTTGGCGGTCAGCATCATTATCGGCGCGGTGAAGCCGCCGGTCCGGAGCTTGCCGCAAAGCGTCAAACCGTCCATGCCGGGCAGCATGACGTCTAAAATTATCAGATCGTAGGGGTTTTCTTCGGCCAGCCGAAGACCATCCAGGCCGTCAAAAGCGGCGTCGACGGCGTAGTTCTCTTCTTTGAGGCCGCGCTTTATGAATTCGGCTATTTTTTTCTCGTCTTCAACGATAAGTATGCGCATAGGGGAAAACTGCTGCTGGTCCGCTGGGCAGCTAGGCGGCTGGACTGCCGGAAAACTGCGGGGCTGGCGGAGCCGAAAATTGTTAATTATCCGGCTTTCTGGCAGCCTAGCTGTCTAGCCGTCCCGCCGCCCAGCTGTCGTTCACACTCGGGTCTTGAAATAGGCCACGGTCTTTTTAAGGCCTTCCTCCAGCGAGATTTTCGGCTCCCACTTCAATTCTTTTTTTGCCCGGGTGATGTCGGGCCTGCGCACTTTCGGGTCGTCCTCTGGGAGGGGTTTGAAGATTATTTTCGACCGGCTGCCCGTTACGGTCTTTACCATCTGCGCCAGCTCCAGCAGGGTGAGCTCGCGCGGGTTGCCGATGTTCACCGGCTCGTTAATGCCGCTGTTGAGCAGGCGGTAGATGCCGTCCACCAGGTCGGAGACGTAGCACAGGCTGCGGGTCTGGCTGCCGTCGCCGTAGACGGTGATGGGCTTGTTCTTGAGGGCCTGCACCATGAAATTGGGCACGGCGCGCCCGTCTTCCAGGCGCATATTGGGGCCGTAAGTGTTGAAGATGCGCAGGAGGCGCACTTCGACTTTGTGATAGCGGTGGTAGGCCATGGTCATCGCCTCGGCGAAGCGCTTGGCTTCGTCATAGACGCCGCGCGGGCCTATAGGATTCACGTTCCCCCAGTAGCTCTCCCGCTGCGGGTTGACCAGCGGGTCGCCGTAGACCTCGGAGGTGGAGGCTATCATGAAGATGGCGCCCTTGGCCTTGGCCAGCCCCAGCGCCTTGTGGGTGCCAAGCGCTCCCACTTTCAGCGTCGGGATCGGATACTTGAGGTAGTCGATAGGGGAGGCGGGGCTGGCGAAATGCAGGACGGCGTCCAGTTTGCCGGGCACGTGCAGATAGTTGGTTACGTCGTACTTCACGAACTCGAATTTGCCGTTCTTGAACAGGTCCTGGATGTTGTCGATATTGCCCGTCAAAAAGTTGTCCAGGCCGACCACGGAGTGGCCTTTGCCCAGCAGGTACCTTGAGAGATGGCTGCCTAAAAAACCGGCCGCGCCGGTGACGAGAATTCGCATGATAGCTCCTTTGGGGGATCTTCTTACTTGGCTCCAGCGGACGTGTCGCAGACTATTTCCGAGCCTTTTTCCGGCTCGATCTCGTGGGCCTTGGCCAGCTCGCAGGAGCGCTTCTTTTCGGCCTTCCCGATAAAATATATCGCGATGAACATCAGGACCAGGCCCAGCCAGTCCTCGGGCTTGGGCGGCTTTTGGTCCTTTATGAGCCACCAGACCAGGATGGTAGCCGCGGTTCCGGCTATCAGCGAGGTAAGGCGGTTCACCAGTCCCGCGAAAGTGGCGGTGCGGCCCTTGAACATGAACAGGAACACCGAGAAGAAGGATGCCAGGCCGAAAGGTATGCCGGAAAAGATCGTAGCCTTCCACTTGCCGGGAGCGTTCTTAAAAGCGTCGGAAAACTGGAAAGCGAAACTCTTTTTCACGGTTTCTACCGGTTTCAGGATCGCAGCTTCGGCGGCTTTAAGCTCTTCCGGGCCGGCTTTTTTGTCGGCCAGCAGGGTTTCGGCGTCGGTAAGGGCCTTTTCGGTCCTGGCGCGCTCGTCGTCGCCGAACTTGGAGGTGTCGGAGGTCAGTATGGCCCCGGCTTTGGCCGCCGCGGCGGCGAGCGCGTCGCGCTCCGGCGAAACGAGCGCCTGCGCGGCGACAGTGAACTGGCGCGGAGCGAACGGCGCGGCCGCCGGTTTGTTCACCACATGGAAGAAGATGAGGCCGGCCAATATGAGGGTCAGGGTCGAGGTTATCTGCTCTATGGCGAAAAATCCGAGGGTGTCATAGACGGCGCCTTTCGGGCGGGTGTTCTTGTAATAGTTCATTATGTAGATGCGGATGGTGTAGGCCGTGAGATAGAAAGTGAGTATGGTCATCGCCGCGTGGTTGCCCAGGAAGTCGAAGTTGTTCTTGTCGAAGACGAACAGCTGGCCGAAGAAGACGGCGTAGCTGCCTGTGGCCTGCACCATCGCCATCGCGCCTTTGAAATTCAGCATCTGAAGCGCGACCGCGCCCAGGGCTATGACCACGGCCACGTTCTCCTCCCAGTAGACCGTCTTGTGAAGGATGCCCTGGCGTATCTGGGCCTCGTCTATGATGCGGCTGATTATGATGATGCTTGCGCGCATTATTATCATGGCGACCATTACGGAAATGGGCAGGGTGTACATCAGCGTGGTGGTCGGGATGACTATGGCGGTGCAGATGCCGGAAGGTATTATATAAAAAAACTCGCGTGGGAACGTGACGCCCAGCACCGTGATTTTGTCGGTGGATTTGAACTTGTACCAGCCCCAGCTCAGGACCACCAGATTGGGAATGATTATGCCGCCTATGGTGTTGTAAATGGTGTAGGTGGTGCCGCCCACGCCCAGAACCTTTTCGAAATATTTGGCCAGGAAGCCGGTGATGACGTAGAGGCCGAAATATGCGAAGGCGAGCTGCATCAGCCTTTCCGAGGTGCCGTCGTGCGTCTTTTGCGTGAAAACTGTCCGTATGAAATTTAACATAGGGGCCCCTTAACGATTAATTTAACTTATATATTATAAATTTAAACCCTTAACCTGCAATGTCCCGGCCGGCGAGGCGGTACATTGCGGATGCGCGGGCAGAAGCCATATTTCCCGCACGAAGCCGCGAAGGCACACAGATAAGAACGGAAACCGCAAGGCATGGATGGACAGGATATACAGGATAAAGTTAAAACCCTGAAAAAATTAAACACGTAGTTATCGCGAAAAAAAACGGCTGGAAGCCGTTTTTATCTATAGGGCCGCTGTTGAACTTATTTTTGGATTCTTTTCTGAGAGACTTCCAAGGCGGCGCGGATCTTGGTTTTCAGGGTTTCCATGTCGAAAGGCTTTACCAGATAGTCCATGGCGCCGAACAGCAGAGCATCGTTAAGTGTGGCCGAGTCGGTAAGGCCGCTGACGGCTATGATCGGGACGCGGGCCGTGTTATCCATGGAATGGATCTCGTGCATCAGGCTGACGCCGTCCATGCCCGGCATTATGATGTCCATCAGTATCGCGTCGGGGGCTTCGCCGGCCTTAAGAGAGGCGAAATATTCTTTTGCGGTGTCCGAGCTGGCGAAAGTCTTTATCTCGTAGCCGCAGGCGGCAAGGCCGATCTCGTACATGGCGAGGATGGTCTCGTCATTGTCCACCGCCACGATCTTTATTTTAGGTTCTTCCGCCATATGAGTTTATTCTAGATTTTAATTACAGATATAGTCAACCGGTTCCGGGCGCGGCTTCCCAAGTCCGATAAAAGAGGATTTGGGATCTCGGGGATTAATGCCGGCGCTCATCAAAGAGTTTTCCCTTCGTCAAATTCATTTCCAAGGTCCCAAAAAACAGTTTTAACTGATTTTTGGGGAGTCTTATTTCGCCGCATCCAGTATCTGGCACTTAAAGGTGCCGCGCGTCGAAGGCAGATAGAATAGCTTCCTAAGCCCGGACAACTGGTGCGAGGAGATGAAATCCTGTATCTCTTTTACCTGTTCGGCGGTCTCGAGCGGGATCAGCCGTGAGGGCTGCTTTATCGCGCTCAGCAGTGGGGCCGCTTTTTGGATGTCGTAGGTCTCGATGATCTTGCTCTCTCCGTCTTTATCGGCCGTATGCTGGAATTCCTGCAGTTCGGGGCCCTCCAGCGTTTCAGCCGTCAGGAAGCCTTTAAGTTTTTTGTCTACCGGCAGCTTGGCTGAGGCTTTTTTTACCTCGCCGAAGGCGTAGGAGAAGGCCTCGCCGAAGTTGTTGAGAGGGGTTTCGATGCGCTTCAGCTCGCCGCTGATATAGGCCGAGATGTTAAGGATCTCGCCTTTGTAGAACACCAGCTTATTGTCTATTGTGCTTTGCGAGGCTATAATGTCCGAGCTCTCGATCTCGCGGAAGAAATCCTTGGCCAGCTGCTGCGGTATCTTGCCGCGCCTGGTCACGATGACGTTCCGGGTTTCGGTCCGGGTGACCACGGTCCCGTCTTCCGCCACTTCCATGTAATACTGCTGCCCGGTCTTTACCGAGGAGACGGTCATCCAACTGGTCTTGACCTGCGCGCCTTTAGCGTAGGGCCGGAAAGCGCGGGCGGCCTGCCCGGCGAAGATCAGAAGCAGCGCCGTCAGCAGCATCCATTTAATCACGATTACCCACCTTAGAGTCCAGGGAGAGCTTCCCGCCGTGCTTCCAGGCCAGCGCGGCCGCCGCCAGAAGGAACAGGTTTTGGACGAATTCATGGCCGAGGGAATTGCTCCCGGACGCGCCGAAACAGCCGCACGAGGTCACCGGCAATTTTCTTATGATGGCCTGGAGCAGCAGCCCCTCGAAGCCCAGAAGCATGGCTCCTATAAGGAGCGCCGAATAACGCATGAAAACCCCGGCGGCCAGGAACACTCCCAGATATATCTCGATCCAGGGCACGGCCAGGGCGGCGTACATGGCGATAGCCGGAGGGACGACCTTATAGGTCTCTATGGCGTAGGCGAACTCTTCCGCCGAAGCGGAGGCCTTCATAAAGCCGGCGTAGATGAACACGCCGCCGGCCACAAGCCGCGCCGCCAGCCCGATAATGTCCTTTATCTCAGTCTTTTCGTTCATAACAAATTAACCACAAGATCCCTAAAATAGACACAAAAACAGTTTGGTGTCATTTTTCGTTCAATACTTTGCGTCCTTTGTGGTTATTTCAGCAGATCAAACACGAAGTACACAAAGTTCATTAAAAGAAAGATCGCAAAGTTATGCTGAGATATTTCTCACACTAAGCCACGAAGCCACAAAGTGCGGCATATTCGACAGATCCATTCTAAATCTCTTTGTAATTGTCTTTTCTTCGCGGCTTTGTGCCTTTGTGTGAGCTATTCTTTTTTCTTAAGCAAATTGTCGAAGTTCTTGGCCTGTTCCAGGAATTGAGCGCCGCCGACCGCCCTTTTGCCGTTTATAAAGAAAGTCGGCGTGGCGTTCACGTCCCTTATGTCGCCTTCGGCGATATCCAGTTTTACCCGGCGCTCTGTCGCCGGATCGGCCGCGCACGCCTCCAGCGCCGGAAGGTCCAGCTTAAGCTTTTCGGCGAAGGCGGCGAATTCCGCCGGTTTATCTTTATCCAGGTACCACTTCTCCTGGCTGTCAAAAAGCATCCCGGCGTATTCTCTGAACTTGCCCTGCGCTCCGGCGCAGTCCGCGTAGGAGGCCGCCAGGAAAGACCAGGGGTGTATGGAGGAAAGCGGGAAATGCTTGAAATTCACCCGCACCGAGCCGTTGTAAACTTCAAGGATCTTCGTCATCTGGAGATCGGCCGCGCGGCAATGGGGACAGGAAAAATCGGTGTACTCGTAGATCTGTATCGGTGCGTCCTTGGGCCCGAAAGTGCGGAAGTCAGGGGACGGTTTCGGCGGCACCAGGCTGAGATGCCTGGACAGGAGAACGATGAAGGTCGACGCGAAGACAAGCCCGGCCGCAATGAGAAGCTTTCTCGCGATAATTCTGTTCGCCATAAAATCAATTATACAATACTTGCCGGTCCAAGCCACAAAAGGCGCGGAAAGCGCAAAGTTGTCCGGCAGAAACGAATAAAACACAAAGTACAAACTTAGTAAACATCGTGTTTAATTTCAGACTTCCGCTTTATCCTGTATATCCTGTGCCGCCATTTAAATCGCTGTTTCTGTAAATCAGTAAATCCGGGAGAAATTAACATGGATATACAGGATGAACAGGATGTCGGAGTAAACACTAAGGACACAAAGTACTGAACGGAAAGAACACGAAGATTTTTGGTATTAACTTGGTGAACTTTCTGTTAGATCAACTTTGTGAACTTCGTGTTTAATTCGTTTGGACGCTAAGTCGTGAACGAATAGGAGACTAAGTTCAGATTACTTTGACTATCTTCGCCGGGCTCTGGGCGCCTTTGATCAGCAGTATTCTCTTAGGTTCGGTCTTTATCTCGGCGCCCAGCAGGGCGATGGCTGCGGCATTGGCCAGCCCTCTTTCCGCCGGGGCTTTCACCCACAGCTCATACGAATCCGGCCCCTTTTTAACCAGCTTATTCGCCTTGGAGCCGGGGTGGACCTTCAATTTTATGAACATTTTTGCAGCGCGTCTCCGAAGCCCTTTCTCCTGAAATTGCTCTCGAGATTGGTCCCTTCGTATACCCTGCCCAAATGCTGTATCAGGGACCTGGACGTCATATCTTCCGGCTGCGGCAGGCCGAGGATCTCCAGCACCGTCGGCGCCACGTCCGAGAGTATGCCGCGCGGGCGCAGTTTCAGGCCGGCCGTGTCCTTCGCGATGTAGATGAATTCAACGGGATTCGTCGTGTGGGCCGTCTTGGGCATGTTTATCTTATAGTCCCACATCTCTTCGGCGTTGCCGTGGTCTGAGGTGATCAGCACCGTGTAGCCCTTCGCCAGCGCGGCCTCGGTCAGGGCGCCGGCGCGGGAGTCCACTATCTCTATGGCTTTTACCGCGGCGTTATAATTGCCGGTATGGCCCACCATGTCGCCGTTGGCGAAATTGACCAGAATGAAGTCGTATTTCCCGGAATTGATCTCCAGGATGACCCGCGCGGCCACCTCGGGGGCGTTCATCTCGGGATGCTCGCCGTAGCTGGACGGGTCGAAAGTGCCCTTTATCTCCACCGTGTCCTCGCCGAGATAGGGCTCGATGCGCTTGCCGTTGAAGAAAGAGGTGACGTGCTTGAACTTCTGCGTCTCGGCTATCCTCAGCTGCTTCAGCCCGTTCTCGGAGATGACCTGGCCCAGCAGGTTGTTCATGCCGCCGCCCTCGTCCATCGGGGGCAGGGCGCTGAACTTGAAGGCGTCGTAATAGCGGGTGAGGCCGCAGTAGGCGATCTCGAATTTTTTCCAGCGGGAACCGGGATAGTCGGCTTCGACGAAGGCTTTGGTCAACTGGATGGCGCGGTCCTGTCGGAAGTTGGTGTGGATGACGGAATCGCCGTCCTTCACGCCTTTATAATCGCCGATGATCGTGGGCGGGATGTACTCGTCCACCATGGGTTCGCCGTTCGGGTTCTTGAGGACGCTGTAGGCGTGGTCGATGGCCTCTTCGGCGGTCTTAGCGGGGGAGCCTTCGGCCCTGGTGATGGCGTTATAGGCCGAGTCGGTCAGCGACCATTTTTCGCTGCGGTCCATGGCGTAGTAGCGGCCCATGAGGGTGGCTATTTTGGCCTCGGGCACTTCCTTCATGACGACTTCGAGCATTTTCAGGAAGCTGAGCGCGCTGCGGGGGGGGGTGTCGCGGCCGTCGGCGAAGAAATGGATGCGGATGTCCTTCACGCCGGCTTTGGCCGCGTGGCGCATGATGGCGTACATGTGGTCCTGGTGGGCGTGGACTCCTTCGTCCTGGACGAGGCCCATCAGGTGGAGCGTGGATTTTTTCTGGACGGCGTTGTCGATGGCGTTTTTCAGGGCGGGGGAGCCGAAGAAGGTGCCGTTCTCGATCATGTCCATGATGCGCTTAAGCTCCTGGATGACTATGCGGCCGGCGCCCATGTTGAGGTGGCCGACCTCGGAGGAGCCCTGGTAGCCTTTGGGGAGGCCGACGGGTTCGCCGGCGGCTTCGATGACGGTGTTGGGGTATTTTTTGAGGTCGGCGGAGATGTTGGGGGTTTTGGCGTTGTCGACGGCGTTGAATTTGTCGGGGGCGGCGATGCCCCACCCGTCGCGAATGATCAGCAGAACTTTATTCTTATCCATAATTTTATCCTCTTTAACCCAAGCCGAAAAAATGAGCTTCCTATATTTTAGAAAATAAGGAGGGCTTTATAACATGGACGAAGCGGTTCGTCATTCCAGTTTACCCGCCGGCTGTGTGGAGGGCGATCTGTTAGCTGGAATCCATAGTACTTTGGGCAAGTGAGCCGCGAGAAGCCCAGTCGGGGTGACGGCGGGTTTTCCGCGCGCTCCGGGTCCGGGTTTTATGGAGAAGAAGACCGGGGTCTTTCGCCGGCGTGCGAACTCGGCCAAAAGACAATGCTTTTGGCCTCAAACATTCACCGCCGTCCCAGAGGGATGCTGCTCCAGACCCCGGTCTTAAAACCCTCCGATTGGAGCGCGCGGAAAACCCGCCGCCGCCCCTCCGGTTTAGTTAGCGCATCCAAGGTTTCTTCGTTGGGGTTGTTTATCAAAAGTTTTCCTGATTTGAATTTATACATTGACCCCACCCTCTCAAGATACATCCGAGTGACCCACCCTCCCTGCAGATTGACAAGGGAGTGTTTGTCTGCGAGAATATAGATAAGGACTCGTTAAGGGGAACCATGGCTCTAAAAGATAAAATCAAGATAAAGGGTAAAGCGTTGTTAAGTCGGTTGACAGGAATTTCATCACCAATCGGTGGCGTGAGCTGGGTTCCTAGTGTTGATGAAAAAGATAAGGCTCGGAGATTACTTGTGTTTCTCTCAGATCGTCGTTCGTTGTTCGAGCCGTATAATGTGGAAACAGATGTTTTTGTGACGCAATCTATACTTGAGATGCGTAAGCGTTTTGTTTCCGATCTTGAAGAAGTTGATGAAAAGTCTATTCTGGGTCAATGTTTAAAGGGGATGTCGGCTGCATGCCGAAAGTTTCTAGCTGACACTAGAAGTGAGAGCTGTGCTCATAATTGCAGACATTTTCATATGAGTGAAGAGGGTTTTGAGTTCTTTCGCTCTTTAGGTGAATTTCGTGCATTCATTGGAGTGCAGATAGCGGTTTTGGCCTATATATATGGGCTAACGATAGAGGGGGAATTGACAACAATTCTTCCACCTAACCAGTAATTGAACTTGACCCTTTTTTCGAGGGATGTAAAGAGTCTTACGGATAAGTGCAAAGACCTAAGCACTTAAATCATATGGATACAGAGAATGTTGATTATTTCGGTTGCATAAGTAAACCGTGGGGACTAAATCTCCCGGAGCTAGATATCGTTCCTGATGTATATGTGGAGTATTCATTTAATAGATTTCTGGAAGAGTTATCAAAGCAGACAAATAATGATGGCTTCTTATATCCGCCGATAGTTTATTCTGCGTATTCAGGACATGGTACAGAAGTAAAACCAATCCCGAATTCCAAGAGGCCAGCACATATGTGGCAGGCCCCCGCTAGTCATAGAATTGTTTATAAAACCGTGACAAGAGAATCTGCAAGAATGGGGATAGCTGGATTTATTATCCATTTGTTGGGCTTTTTAGTAGGGCAAACTGCCCAATTTTTTGATTGGCAAGTAACAGGTAGAATTCCAATAAAGGCGAAGAAAGATTTCTGCTTCCTTGAAGCATCATGGCACAAATATGTCGAGACTGCCCTGACCACATGGCATTCTCTTGATGCAGACGGTCAAAAGCGCCTTACAAATATTTTATATTGCCGTGGACGAATTTTTGCATATGAATCATTTTGGGAGGAATTTGTTTTCAACTATATGCTTGCTGATTCTATTTGGCGATTTAAATTTAATCGCGGCGGCATCCCTCATTCGGTTAAAATCCCAATTATGTGCAAGGAACTTAATCTCCATGAGGATGCAGTTATTTTTAAAAAGATTATAAATCTGCGAAATGAAATATTTCATGAATCTCTTTGGGCAAAAGGGATGCCAGGATACACTCTCACTGGAATCGAGGAAGCCCTTCATCTCGGCACCATCGTAGAACAACTTATTGTTCGCTGCCTGGGATTTACGGCCAAACTCCCACCTTGGACATTGAGCGTGAACTACTCATTAGAGTAAAATTCGGAGGAGTTGGCGAAGGGGGTGGGGGAACTCAAAAGGTGCACCTTTTCCCGGTTAAATAAATAAGAAAGTCAGCTACGTGCCGTATCACGCTTGGAAGATAAGGAGTAAAAAATGGAAAAGTATTCCATGTCGCGTGCAGGGCTGGTGCTTTATACGGCCTGGTATTGGACGATAAGCCTTGTCCTGAATAATCTGCTCAATGGTGGGCCACAATTGTCATATTACTGCCCGCGCCTCTATTCACCAAAGCGGTTCTTGTTCGGTGGAGGGATTATTGTTATCCTCAGTGCGATAGTCATTATGTGTTTTGCACGGGAGCTCCCCTCACGGGATGCCCAGAAGTGGATGTTCTCTATAGGCTTATTCCCGTTCGTGTTTGCGGTATTGTTCTCGTTGGTGCTTTTGCGGGTACTGCTGAGCGGCGCTGATTCCCCGTGGTGTCGCGAGGCTGAAGCGCATCGTTTGGCGGTTTCGTCGTACGGCGGCCCAAACACGGCTAGAGGAATAGCATTGCTCGAGGCGGCTTCCGCGCTGGCGCCGAATATTGCTCGCTATAAGATAGTGTTGATGGTGAGGTACGGCAAAGAGCTTGGCAATAAAGATAAAGCTAGGGAGTATTGTTCGGAAGCCATCCGGTGTGTCGCTGCCGCCATAGAAATTAAAAAAAAGAATTGCGGCGTCTGCCTCATCGAGACTGGAGTGAAAGAGGGCCTTGAAAAATTCTTAGCAGCTGGCTGTGATTTCGGCAAAACCCAAAAGGTGCCCTGGCACCTTTAGCTCCTTTTCCGCTTATATCTTGGAGATAGTTGTCCTATGAGAGTAAATACTGCCCCAGAAAATTCAACGCCTATAACCATAACGCCTGTGTTGATAATACCAGTTAAAGATTTTTTTATTACGTATGCGGTGGCTGCTGTATGTGTTTCAGCCCCGTTTTTATTGCTTTTGGCTCCGGACACTCTAGAATTATTAATGATACCGGTATGGCACACAATACTATATAGCCCTGCTTTGGACCTGGGGATTATACTGCTTCTTCTAATTTCTTTTTTAAGAGGCAAGAAGATGACGATAAAATTCCCAGTGGTTGGCCTTATGGGTACTAAAGTAATATGGATAACCGAAACCACATTAAAGTCTCTGTTCCTGGCGTACGGATTAATTCCAATTATTTTCGCTCTTTTAAGTACTACTGATATTCCCTGTGAGAATAGGGCGGGATATAACCTAGCTATTTCATTCTTCTTCGTACACTGTGTTCAAGCCGGGACAGTATTGTTAGGATTTAGTATGAGTGGGAGTTTGATTCTGTCCACTCTTTTCCTTAAATCAAATATCCAGCGGTGGCGGCTTTTAAGGTGGAGTCTTCTGGTGTGGCTTGTATTGGGAATAGGAGTTGTTATTTCGATGTTAAGAGAATGTCCTAGTCCATGCGTTAATTTTGATGCTTGTTATAGAATGCTAGATTAGGTGGGATTGGTGACGAGGAGGATAGGGAAAAGGTACCAGGGCAAAACCCAAAAGGTGCCAGGCACCTTTTCTACGGAATGGCTCAAAGCCAGAATACTCCGTGGCCCCTCATTACCGGCAAAAGCCTGGGCCGGAAGCATCGGGCGCTTATCGGTATGGTCCTCAATCACCTGGAGGCGCATCAGACGTGCAGTCCAGATGAAGCGACGAGTGTCCGCCCTAGGGACGCTGCTTCCGATCTTCCCAATTCACATCGCGCGATGGCGAAGGGGGGACTTTAGGAAGTTTGGAAGCAGCGCTCCTTAAGGATCAGAATAGGAAATAAAATGTCCGATAAAGATGACGGCACGCGGAACGGGAAGGACGAAAGATCATCCGGTTTTTTTACGCTTAAACGGCGAAGATCCGCGGATAATATCTCGATGATCATGGTGATCCCCTGCGCCCTGATAGGCGTAAATTCCGCCGCTTCCATTTTCTTCTTTCTGGCTTTGGGCAAACTGGGGCTTGTCAGGACGTTCAAGGCGGCCGTGCTGTGGAACGGGCTCATCGTGCTGGTCCTGTCTTATGGGCTGCTCCTGTACTGGTACGCCCCCATAAGGAGCTTTTGCAAGAGCTTTACCCCGGAAACGGGAACTATCGTGAAAGAACGCCTTAATTCCGTTTACCGTGCCGTAATATGGTTTTTTGTGATAATTCTTTCGGTTGAAACAGTCGCGCATCTGGCCGCGCTGGCGCTGGGATATCTTTCAAGGGAATTCGTGGTTTACGAGCTCTGCGCCATGTTCGTCTCCGGTTTAGTGCAATTCTGCTACACGCTGGTCCTTCTTGACAATATCCTTATCAAAAGCACCAGCGTGCTGCTGGAAAGGCTTTACAGCCGGGAACAGCTTTACGTAATGCGCGAAGGATTCAATATTTCCTTCAGCGTCAAGATCGGCATGCTGCTTCTGTCCACGGCGGTCGTGCCGATAGCGATGCTGTATGTTTATCTTCACCGGCTCGGCGGCCTGGCCGGAGATGATCTGACAGCCATCAACAACCTGCTCATAGTCATCGTTTTTACTCCGATGGTGGTCGGTTACAGCGTCATTTACAGCATGCTCCAGAGCCCCGTCAACGGGCTGATAGCCAAGATGAAGCGCTTGTCGGCGGGAGATTATGATGTTAAAACGCGGATATATTTTACCGACGAAATAGCGCATATCAAGAATAGCTTCAACCAGCTGGTCGATCAGCTTAAGGAGCGGGAATACCTGCGGGAAACGTTCGGAAAGTATGTTTCCATCGAGATCGCCAGGCAATTGCTGAAAGGCGGGAAAATAAATCTCGGCGGCGAAAATATCAGCGCCACGGTCATGTTCTGCGATATACGGAACTTTACCCCGCTCAGCGAGCGCCTGTCGGCGGGCGAGCTCGTGGATTTTTTGAACAGTTACTTCTCCTACGTCACTCCTCCGATAATGGCCAACCACGGCGTCATAAACAAATTTATGGGCGACGCCGTCATGGCGGTTTACACTCCGGCGCTGGGCTCGAAGGCGCACGCGGACGACGCCGTCCTCTCCGCCGCTGAAATGGCGGGGGCGCTGGAAAAATTCAATGCCTCCGGTAGAATGCCTCAGCCGGTAAGATTCGGCATAGGCATACACACAGGCCGGCTGGTGGCCGGGAACGTGGGAACGATGACGCGGCTTGAATACACGGTAATAGGCGACGTGGTGAACGCGGCGTCCAGGCTGGAATCAAAGACTAAGGATTTTTCCGCGGATATCCTGATAAGCGGCGCCGTATATGACGCGCTCAGTCCCCGGCTGAAGGATCTTTTCAAGTTCGAGAGTCTCGGTTCTGTGACGCTCAAAGGAAAGAACGAAGGCGTTCCCGTTTACAAAGTGGTCCTCTAAGCGGGCAGGCTCCCAGGCTAAGATCCGCTTATATTTCCCGCAGATTTATTGATTTTGTAGAATATCGGATATGAACATACATGACGGCGGGGATGAGTATTTCCGGAAGGCTTTGGGCAGGGTGTTCGTTATAACGGCGGCGGTGGGCTGCTGCCTTTTCGGGGCGGCGGGGACCGCGGAGTGGGGCAAAGCCTGGCTGTTCATGGGCACTTATGTGCTGATGCTTGGAACCCTTTCCGGCGCCGTGTTCAAAAATTCCCCCGACCTGGTAAAGGAAAGGCTGACTTCCGGGGAAAAGGCGAAATCCTGGGACAGGGTAATTCTGGCGCTTATCGCCCTGTTGCCGCTGGCCGGCATAATAATGGCGGGGCTCGAGAAACGCCGGGGGATCTCCTGGGAGATAACCGCCGTTGACGCCGCGCTAATGCTGGTCCTGATGCTGGCCGGCAATGCGCTGACGTTCCTGGCGATGAAGGCAAACCCGTTCTTTTCACCCCATGTGCGCATACAGGACGACCGAGGGCACAAGGTTATCAGTTCAGGCCCTTACCGTTTTGTGCGCCATCCCGGCTACACCGGGATGATCGTCTATAATCTCGCGGCCCCGGTGCTGCTCGGTTCGGGCGGCGCGCTGGCGGTGGGCCTCATTCTGTTCGTCCTGCTCATTATACGCACCACGCTTGAAGACAACATCCTCCGGCGCGAGCTTCCCGGCTATAAAGAATACTCCGCCTCGGTCCGTTACCGCCTGTTCCCTTTCATCTGGTAATAAAAAGATCAAAAAGATGCCTGGCACCTTTTCTATGGCACCTTTTCTACCGGACTTGTATCCGCCGGCGTCAGAAGAACAAAAGGTACCCAGGAACCTTTTCGCGCTAAAGGAAAGATATGAATAAACTTACGTTGCCGATGGTCTTTCTGGTGATTATTTTTCCGTTCCTGCCGGATACTGCCGCGGGGGGAACAGTACAGGCAAACTGCTTCTGCGTTAAATATCGGCCTAAGGAGATGCCGCCATACTACATCGCCAGGTTTACCCCGCCGCCGGCCGGGTGCGCTGATGTAAAATATCAGCCGAACGGCAATAGTCCGGCAGATAACGGTCTGCGCTCCTGTGATGATGCCGCCGGTTCCGGGAAGCAAAGCGCCGTTAAGGCGGGTGAGTTCTCTCGCGACCGTGCTTATAGCTACGCGTTAAAGAAAAACGGCGACGCCCTGAAGAAATACCTGACCCCCTTCTTTGAAAAAGGCGAATTGCCTGATGCCCGCTTTGTCTTCGGGATAAAGGGCGGTTTCCGGTCCCTTAGCCGGAGCGATGAGCCTGCAAGCGGCATAGCCAGCATTCTTGCCTCCAAAAACAGCGGAGGTAAAATGGCCTTTACCGAAACCTTCGGGTTGAGCGAAGAAAAAGCGGAATGGTTCAAAAATGTCGCGGCCGGGATCGGCGGCGGGAACCATTGGTGCGGAGCCTCTTTCACCAAGAAGGAATTCACCTGTCATATCCGGTTTCCCAGCGGTGAAGCCTACGATATTCAAATACGTAAATACGGCAAGGATGTATTTACGCGGCAGATCACGCGTTACAAGGGGGACATGCAGGTGGATTATGGTTTTTATTACATGGACCTTGGGCGCGTAGTGCAATAGGGCCAATATCCCGGCACAGCTTATACGGTGACATAATACTTATTTCCATGAAACCAAGTACCGGTTCCCCGGAACAATCCGCGTCATTATAACTTACAGGGACGATGGCTCGTTTGTTTTATCTAGCTCTTCCTGGCAAAGGGCCTATTTCTGCAGGGGTCCTAATACGGCGCCCGTCTGGGTACGCGTGCCTTGGCCATACCTGCCGTTTGCAGATATAATTTTAACACAAGATCTTTCAGGGTGCTGTTCAGCTAAATCCCCGGTCAAGCATAAGGAGTTAAAATGAAAATATTGAACACTATATCGGCGGCGGTGGTAATGACGGCGATGTTCTCCGGCGCAGTAAAAGCCGGGAATTTTGAAGCGGACCTGCAGTCCATTAAAAGCTCCATGCCTGTGCCTGCCTCGGCTGAGCAGGTTCCCTCGCGGAACGAGAAACTGAGCGGCCTTGGAACCCTTTCAAATAAAATGGTGACGACGAAGGCCAAAATGGAGCGCGTCGACCTTGCCCTGTTCAATATCAGCCGCGGGATGGACGACAATAAGCTTGCCGGGCTTATGACCGATCTGAAAGAATGCACTGCCGCCGCTAAAGACCTGGACGCGGTCGCCGGTAAAGCTATAGCCAATACCCCTAAAAATCCCGATACAGTGGCCGTCGCCAGGCTCCTGCTGGCCAATATCGCCGAATACACTGACAATGACGAAACCATCGCCCTTATAAGGTTCGAGGCTCTGTTGACCAAATACCCGGAAGAAAAAAACACCATACAGCCACACATAAACGAATATATGAAAACCCTTGAAGCCCTGGGCCGCGCCGGAGATAAGATCATGAAACTGTCCGGCCCCCTTGGCGGAGAGTAAAAAGGGGATAGTGGACGCTGAGGACCGAATGACCGACTTTTAATAAGACGTTTGAAGCCGCCGGGAAAGCCCGGCGGCTTTGCTTTGGCGCAATCATAAAGGGGGAAAAGGTTGGAAAGATGCCTTTTACCATCCTTTGTTCATAAGGCTATAATCCCCGCCGACGGGGCGTTAGTAAATAAACTGCACGGCCCGCAGGATCTCCAGGCAGTCGGCGCAGCGCAGGCTGACAGACGTGTCGCCGGTGCGCTTTGCGCCAGGGTAGAAGGAAAAACGGTGCGCGCGCCGGATTTCCTTGAAGTCCAGTTCTACCAGCGCGTTCTTCGGCGGTTTTGGGGGCTTTATTGCGGGTTTGGCGCCCAGCGCGCGCTTCACGCCCGCAGCTATGCGGGCCAGCGTCTCCTGCGGGTGTGTGTGCACGGTGGCCTCGCCGATGCTCTCCTTGGCGGCCGTAAAGCCTATGCCCGGCACAAGGCGGCGGGCCTGCGCGCAGGCGCTCCTGTCGCCGGAAATGAAGACGCTCGGCACGCCCAGGCGGGCGGCGGCCCAGGCGTTCAGCTCGAATTCGGAGACCGGCGCGCCGTTCACCCTGAACTCGGCCAGCGAGGTGGACATGGTGTGCGACATCGGGCTTGAGGCCGAGCCGGCCCTGGCGTGGTAACCGATGTAGACGGCTCCGGCAAAGCCGCGCTCCAGTCCGTCCATCATCATCATCGGCCCGCCGCTCCAGCCGCGCACCAGCCTGGCTTGGCGCGGCAGCTCCGCGTGTATGATGTTGCGGGCGGAGCCGTGGGCGTCGCGCACAAGTATTTCCCCGGCGCCGGCCGCCAGCGCGCCTTCGCAGGCCGCGCGCACTTCGGCGGTCATCTGGCCGCGGCAGGCGGCGTATTCCGGGCTGCTTTCCTTTATGTCGTCCCAGGCCGCCACGCCGCTTATGCCTTCTATGTCCGCGCTGATGAAAATTTTCATGGTTCCTCCGTTTCCCTTACCGGCATTATTATATAACTTGGAAGGCCCCGTTGACTTTGCCGCGCGGTCCGTAATATATGAGAGCGCCGATGGTAAGAAATGGCAGAGCCTTTTTACGCAAAAGCAAAACGGACGGAATTGTCCGGCGTTTCGGCGGGGGGCGGTTATTAGGTAAACTTGTAGATATGAGGCGAAGCTGGTTCTGTCAACCGCTGGATAGGGAGATTTACCGGATAGCTGTGCCGGCTTTCCTTGGGTCGCTGGGCTTCATCCTTTTCGACGCTATAAATATTTTCTGGGTGGGCAAACTTGGGACGCCGGCTCTGGCCGGCGTGGCTTCCGCCGCCTTTCTGACCTGGGCTGTTTACGCTGCGATGCAGGCTACCACCGCCGGGGCTAACAGCCTCATTGCACAGTTCTTCGGCGCCGGCCGCGCCGGAGACGCCCGGCGCGTCGCCGTGGAAGCCGCCTGGCTGAGCCTGGGCGCGAGCCTGCTGCTGATGGCCCTGCTGCTGCCCTGCATAAGCGCCATCTTCAGGTTTATGGGCCTGCAGCCCGGGACCGCGGCTTACGCCCGGCAGTACCTTACCGTCTACACGTGCGCCCTGCCGCTCTACTACCTCTGCAACCTGGCAGGCAGCGTCTTCAACGCCTATGGCGATACCCGCACCAATGTGCTGATAATGACATCCTCCGTGGCCCTTAACATGGCTCTGGACCCGGTGCTTATTCTCGGCTATGTCACGGGCCGGCCTTTCGGCGCGGTGGGGGCGGCCACAGCCTCTGCCATCGCCACCACCTGCGCGCTGACGCTGCAGATGGTCTTCCTGCGCAGGCGCGGTTATCTGCCGCCCATGGCCGAGGTGGTACGGCTCCCGGCCTTTACCCTCTCAAGGCGCATACTTGCCATAGGTCTGCCGGCCGCCGCCGTGAACCTGGTCTGGTCCCTCGTCTACCCCGCGCTCACCGTCATCATCACCCGCTTCGGCGAAGCGCCGCTGGCGGGTTTAAGCGTCTGCTTCCGGCTGGAAGGCGTCCCATATTTCCTGGGCATAGGCTTCGGCACCGCCATGGCGGCCTTGGTGGGGCAGTCCTATGGCCGCGGCGATTTGCGGAGTGTAAGAAAGATCGTCGGGCGCGGCCGCCTGCTCATCACGGCGCTGTTGCTGCCTGTGGCGCTGGCCTTCATTTTAATTCCCGGCCTGCTGGTGCGGCCGCTGACCTCGGACCCGGAAGTGATAGCCAACGCCGTGCGCTACCTGCGCACCATAGGCTGCTTCGAGGTCTTCCTCGGCTGGGAACTGCTCTTCGAAGGCGCCTTCACCGGCCTTGGCCACACCCGCGACTTCATGCTCGTCTGCGTGCCGCTCACCGTGGCCCGCTGGCCGCTGGCCTGGCTGCTGGCCATAACCATGGGCTTGGGAACCCCCGGCATCTGGTGGGCCATAAGCCTTTCCACCATGGCCAAGGGTCTCTGGCTGGCCCGGCTCTTCTATAAAGGCGGGAGCACTTCCCGCCTTCTGGACACGCACCCCTCCCCGGATCACCCTCTTTGAGTTAAGCCGAAGGCTTAACAAAATCTCGCTCCGTTCAGTCGCGCCTCCTGGGTCAAAAAAAAGATCCGAGCGGTCCCTTGGCCTCATGAAAGACCGCGGGAACCCCGGTAAACTAGTGTAGTGTAACCGTAACAACTTTACAATTGACTGGCCGATTTTGGGCTACGCCGAAGTGGCATGAAGCGACATGTACTATACGTACTTTAGCGTAATGCCGCGAAGGCGTAGCCCAAAAGCGGCCAGCCCCCCGGGGGAGGCTCATCTTTGGCCGGCTGCTTCGTTGCTCCTCGCTCACAGGCCGGCGGACATGCTCGTTCGTCGCGCCTCGCATCAGGCTCAAATCTGAGCCTTCAATTGTAAAGCTGCTACGGTTACACTACACTAATAGTATGAGGTCTTGAAGCGGCGCGACCGCCGCATCCGGGCCCGGTAAGATAAGGAGGCAAAGTAAACATGAAAAGCTCAATAATCGCCGCGCTTGGCATCCTCTTCGGAACGGCTGTCGCTTACGCCGGAGGCCCGGCTCTTGATTCCTTAAAAGGATACGGTCCCGCCGAACTGACTACCCCTCAGGCGCGGGCCGAAGCCGTCCTTACAAAAGACGCCGCCGCACCCGCGCAGGCCGGTGAACAGCCTGTTTCCATTCGCGTCCTGCGGGCGTCCGGGGTCTCAGGCAAGATAACCGACGGGCGTTCAAAAAGGAAAGCTACCACCTGCCAAGTCACCCGCTACGAGTACCGGGACAGTATCGGTTTTGTCCTGCAGTCGTACGCCTACAACTACACTTTTCCCTTTACGGTCAAGAAGACCTTCCTGCCTCTCGACCGCAAAGTAGTGCTGGGCGAGGATAACGACCTGGATTCATACACCTTCAAGCCCGATCTCTTGGGCAATAACGGCCAGCTCTTCTCCTAGCTCAAGAGATACTATGTGAGCGGGAAGTCCTACTCGTACGAGGTAAAGCTGAAAGTCTCCCCGGACCTCGGCAAAGTATTCGGCGCGTCGGTGGCTATCGATAATCCCTACGGCGAAGACGGCGACTTCTCGTGCGATTTTTCCGACTCGCAGTTTGAAGCGCTCTGATACTCCCCTGGGTAGAGAAAAAGCTGCCCACCCGTCTTCCGGGCAGAGCAGGATGTGGAACGTTGATGACTGAATGACCGTTTATCAATAAGGAATTTAAAGCCGCCGGGCCACGCACTTTGTTCAAAGCGCCAAGTGCGTGACAAAGAAGCCCGGCGGCTTTGCTTCGGCGCGATCAAAGCGGCAAGCCGCACTAGGAGCCTGTCCGATATAAGGAATTTTGGCTGCAATTGCCGTTTTTTGCCTGCGCCTTTGCGACGCTCAAGGCTATGCCAGCCCCGCACTTTGGCCCGTTTGGAAAAAGTGCGGGGCCAGTGCCGTAACAAGAGCTATGCTCAACGAACGGCCAACTCACAGTCTCATTGGAGTGGACTGCACCGCTGTTATGTCTTACTCCCGGACACTGTCTGCGAATGCTCGTCTCGCGTCGCTTCGGCTCGGTTTCAAAACCAACAATTTCGCCTTAAAAACCTTATGTCGGACAGGCTCCTAGCCCATTTGCTAGAATGTCGTAATGCCGCGGTCGTAATTAGTTATTAATGTCCCGATCGCTGTAGTTTGGGGACGAGGGACGCCGGTAAAAATCGCGGAATAATTCCATGCAGCCAACTGAAACACATCGGGAAGAAGTGGAGCAGGCCGCCGCCAGGCCGCCTTGGTTTTGGACGGCGATGATAGCTCAGGGGACCGCCGCTTTTATCCTCGCGATATTAACATCGATGTTCCTGGCAAGCGTGCTCATCGGCGTGTCGACCGGCCAGGATATAGACCAGTGGTCCGTGGGACTGCTGCCGTTGCTGCCGTTCGGGTGGACGGTGTGGAGGAGCGGAAAGATGGCGCTGCGTCTCTGGACGGGAGCCGATAAGCCGTCGGCCGTTCTTTCGAAAAATTGGGGCAGCGCGCTTACCTTGGGGATCGTAACAGTATTGATCGGCGGACTTGGATATATGGCGCTCCGGCAGCGCTTTATGCTGATCGAAAAGGCGCATTCAAGCGAAGCCGTGGTGTATTTGCGCGAACTGCAGTCCAGGGAGGAAGCGTTTAGGGCCGGGCATGGCAGGTTCCCTACGGAATCGGAACTGGGGGCTTTGCCTGCTCTTCGGTATTTTACCGTCAGTCTGACGCCTAGTAAGGATGTCCCAAATTCAGGCCGGACCGTTAAGCTTACCCGCAATAACCTGGATCTCCAAATAACCAGGTACGGCAATTATTCTGTTGTTTACAATTCGATCAGCGCACCGCATTTGGATTGCGCAGACACTCCCGATCCGGCCGCCTGCCGGAAAGACCTTCTTGCATATAAGTAGGCATGTGCGAACGGACGGCGATAGGCGGGAAAAGGGGAGGAAAGGCGGAGGCGCTTTTTCCCGGTTTTAGAAGATGATCTTTTTACGGGCGTCCCGGATAATATAAAAAATGACAAAGCTCATCACCGCCGCGAAGAAGCACCACACGGAGGTGAGGTACTCCCGGTAAAGCACGGCCGAGACCAGGAACGACATGGTCATGATGACGCCCATGATGTACGCGCGCTTAAGGCTGGAAACGAAGAACGGGGTCAACGTGGCGAACACGTAGATCATGGTGGCGGCGATGTCGTGAGGGTGCGGCACGGCGCTCTTGTAAACAATGTGCCGGCTGCTTATCTCGGCGTGCATATCGTACAGCAGGAGGTGGCGCAGGTAATACAGCGCTATCCCCAGGCCCGCCGCAAGGAGTCCCGCCAGGATCTTTTTTTTCCGTTTAGATTCTTCCATTAGCAGCACGGAAAACGGAATGAGGACGGGCCAGACGACTTCCGCCATGATAAGGAAAGTATAGGTAGCTGTTTTTTGCAGCGCGGGATGCCCCGCGGCCGGGATCACGGTCCAAAGTACGCCTTCTGTAAATTGCTGGAAAGCGAAGAACGCGGTGATGCCGGAAAAAACCAGTTGGGAAGGCTTGTGCACCCTCCGCACTGTTTCAGTGCCCACTACCGTGAGCAGCGCGCTCGCGGTAAAACTGGCCCCGGCTGAAAAACACATAACAGCTCCTTTAATGTCCCACCGACATCATATAACATATCGCGTGGCTCGTGGGAATAACGAAATAGCGTCATCCGGTCTCCTCCCGCATCAGGGATGTGAAAAGCACGGATCGGCCGCCGGTCCTCAGCTTATCGGACGAAGACGCCACGGCCCTTTCCGCCGCACCCCGCCTTCCGCTTCAGGTCCTCCTGATATAAGTTTACCCCGTCCGCCGTTGAACTTCATGAGGCTGAAGAACTAGAGCGGCGCTTTATTTCGACCCAGGACAGGCTGCTAACAGAAACCCGGTTCATCTTAACCGGTGGTAAATATGATTTTGTATAATGCCGTTATGAACAACAAAACGAAAGCGTTCGCCGCCGCTCTCGTCAGGATCCGGAAGGAAGCCGGCTTCCCGACCGCGCACAATTTTTTCAGCAGCTCCGGCGGCAGCAAGAGCCTGGGACTGGCCTTCGTAAGCTACTGGGACATCGAGCTCGGCAAGAAATTGCCCAAAGGCTGGCGCCTGAAGGCGATCACGGCCGCTATTGTCTGCCAATAAAGTCCGGCGGAGCCGTTATCGGAGTGCTGGCCCTGTATCTCAGGGAGGGACATGGTTTCGACCAGGGAGAAGTTGATTTTCTCGAGGCGGTCTGCTCCATAATAGTAAAGGCGGTCGAATATAAGAGGCTGGAGGAGAACGCCCTGCACGCGCAAAAGCTCGAAGCGCTGGGGCAGGCCGCCGGCGCCATAGCCCACGATTTCAACAATATCCTGGCGGGGATGAAGGGCTTCAACCAGCTGGCCCTGGAGTCGCTGCCTGAGACGGACAGGGCCGCCAGGTACGTGCGGGAGACGGCGGGCGGAGTGGAGCGCGGTTGCGTGCTGGTGCAGCAGCTGCTGGACTTCAGCCGCAAGAAGCCCGCTGAAATGGGGGACGTGGACCTGAACGCGCTGATAACGGGTATGCGCCCTATGCTGGCCATGCTCGTGCAGAGCAGGGTGCGGATAGAACTTTCACTGGCCGAGGGGCTGCCGGCCATTAAAGGCGACAAGGGGCAGCTGGAGCAGATAATGGTGAACCTGGCCGTTAACGCGCGCGACGCCATGAAGCCGTCCGGCGGAAAACTGCTCATAACAACCGGCCTGGTCTCCGGGCTGCCTGGAACGCCGGCCGCAGTGAAGCTCTCCGTGACCGACACCGGTTGCGGCATGACCAAGGAGGTAGCCGGCCGCATCTTCGATCCGTTCTTTACGACCAAGCCGGAGGGGGAGGGCACCGGCCTCGGTCTGGCCATGGTGAGTCCATAGTGGAGCTGCACAAGGGCGGCATAGAAATAGCCAGCGCGCCGGGGAAAGGTACCACGTTCGAGCTCTCCTTCCCGGTGCCGGGAGAAAAATAGGCTCGCCGGAGTTCTCGCAGGACGGTCTGCCGGTCATAAAAAACAGCCGCTGTGATCAACGGCGGCTATTTTTTATGCGACGCTGCCTCGGAGCGCATAGTGTCAGCGTATGACCCTGAAGCGCTTCACCGAATGGTAGGCTCCGGCCGCCAGGGCCGCTACGCCGGTCCAGACATGCAGATGGAAGACTATGCCGCGTATACCGCGGTTCAGCGGCACCATCAGCGCCAGGCCGAGCAGCGCGCAGGACATGAACGAGACCAGCAGCAGCCAGTTCCAGGAATTCCTGACGGTACGCTTGCGCCCGGGATACTTGCGTTCGGCCGCTTCGGACAGCGCTATCAGTATGGCCGCGGCCAGCAGCGACTGGGGAACATAGAATTCCATCAGCTTGCCGCCGCGGCTCTGCTGCGGGGCCTGGGCCGGAGCGGAAGTGGCCGCAGTGTCGGCCCGCGGTGGTTCCGTCGCGGCGGCCGTCATGGCCAGGAAAACGCTAAGGAGCAGTACTTTGTTCATATGGTCTCCATATATTTAACGGAACCGGCGGTCCGGTTATTGCTTCTGCGCCCTTCTCCGGGCGAACAGCCGGTCCCTTATGTCTTTCACAGCGCTGGTTTGCGCCAAGCGCGGATGCGGCTGCCTCAGCCTGAAACGCGGGTGTATAAAAACGTCTGGCATTTTGTATTATAGCGGTACGGACACGCTTTCCGCAAATTATTTAGCGTCGGGGATGCCGTGCGCGGCTCCGGAGTAAAAGGATCTTGGATTCGGCGGATGTCGGGATATTGATAAGCCGGGCTCCTGCGCGCCGTAAGTCCCTCCGGCGATCCGGGCTTTTAAGGATAAGGATAAAGAGCGAATGAAGAACGAACATAAGGAAATAATAAGAAGAATAGCGGACATCGCCCGTCAATACGGCTGCAAAAAGATCTGCGACTACGGTTGCGGGAACGGACGACTTATAGAGGCGCTGAAAGCGGCCGGAATCCGCGCCGAGTATACGGGAATAGATTTCATCGCCGACTACCCGGAGCTGAAAGACGGCCAGGGCCCGGATACGCGGTACATAGACCGGGCCGGAGCCGCCTATGAAGAACTGCTGCGCTCCGGAGAGACGTTCGACCTGATCTTCATCTGCAATTCCATCCCGCATTTCAAACAACCATGCCGGGAATTCTCCAATATAACGTCCCTTATGGGAAAAGATTCCCTGCTGCATATCTCCGATATTAATTTCATAAACGAAACGGAAGCTGATATCGCCCGCAACATCGATTGCTATATCGAAGAGCTGGCCCTGAATTTCAGGAAGGATTTCTGCCGCCATTTTTACGCGGTGGACGAGGTTTTGGACCTGCTGGAGCCTTTCGGGCTGGAAACCGTCGCGCGCGAAGAATACCGCGTGCCGCCGACGCCGGAGGAAAGGGTCTCCGATACCGCGCGCCTGCTGGAGCATTATGACCGGCGGCTGGCCGGGCTGAAAAGAGTCGAAAGAACAACTCTGAACCTCTTCATGGCAGAGCTTCTTTCGGCCGGGCGAAAAGCGGTGGAAAAGAACGGGGCCGATTACAGCGCCCGCTACGGGCTTCTATTCAGAACCGCCACAAAGAAAGCGCGGTCATTTCCACCTCCCAAAAAATCAGATAAAACTGATTTTTTGGGACCTTGAGAATGAATTTGCCGACAGTAGCTTCAGCATTCGGCGGCAAATGGAGCTTCACCAAACGGGTGAAAACTTTTGATGAGCGCCGGCATTAATCCCTGAGGTCCCAAATCCTCCTTTATCGGAGGATTTGGGAGGCATTTAAGGCCGCAAAAAAAGCCCGGCGGTTTTGTAGAATATGTAGGTGCTTCCGGAGGGTTATATGGTTAAGAACGTTTTGGGCATAGTTATGGCGGCGCTGCTGTGCGCCGGGTGCGCCGCGTTCAAAGCTCAGAACTGCACCGAGATCGCCGGCTATCAGCGTGGTGTTAACGACGCGAAGGCCGGCAGGGTAATGAATCTTCAGAACTATTCGATCATCTGTGACAAGGGCTCAAGGACGCTGGCGGAAAAGGGCTACAAGGACGGTTACCAGGCAGGGAACAACGATCCCGGCGGCGCACAGCTGAACGTTACCCTGAAGGGCGGCAAGGTCGCTCTGGCGGGTGCTTACTCCTGCCTGGCCGCTTTCAGGCTCCACGACTTCAGAGCCGACGCTCCCACCGAGGCGGAAGCCCGCTCTAGGGCGCTTGAGAAGTGCCGCGCCAAATACCCCGCCTGCGGCGATATGGCCGTGACCTGCACGAAGAACTAGATGACGCGGGCAGATGCCGCGCCTTTGGCGGAATGAGGGTGATGATATGTCAAGACCGATCGTTTACCTGAAAGCCCTGGGATATATAGCGGCTTCCCTGGCGCTCACTTTTTTTGTCTATGTGATAGCCGATACCTTCTCCCCGCTGTACCAGGCGCTTCAGATGAAATATGTCGGGGGCTCCCCGGGCAGGTCGCTGGGCTTGGATGAGATCTGCGCTGATTTGCTTAAAGGCGACTATGCCGCCGCGTCCAGACCAATAGCGCGCAAGACCGCTGCTCATGAATTCCGTTTGGCCGACACCATAACCTGGCTCGCCAATAAAGGCGGGAGGCCGTTCGCCGAGATCCCGCGCTCGCCGCTTTTCACGGAGCTGCCTTCGGACCAGGGCCCGATGCGGTCCTGCCGTCCGCAGGCGTCGGCGACCCTGTCAGGAGAGCTGATCTCCACCAGCATTTTCCTTGAGTATCCCAAATCCAGGCTGACCGTTACGCTTCGCTATTCGACCGGCTGGCTCTCGCCTACTCTTGAGCTGATCGAGTTCGGTAAGCCGGAGCCGCTCTCGCCCGGCATGCCCCAGCCGGACGAAACGGACCGCAGAATGGGCGAATTGATGAGGAAGCTGGAGTAAAAGTGAGAGCTTAAGGCATAAAGAAAGGCGCTAAGCGGGTCGCCGGCCGGAACCGCCCTGGCCAGCGCAATTTGTTGGAAATATATAGCGGCGCAGGTATTTGGAGACGTGCCGCGACAAAGGACAAAATGAAATTAACATATCTCTGCTGTCTGCTGCTGACGCTGCCGGCCGCCGTCATGGCCGCCGATGCGCCGGTGTATAAGGACCCGGCCGCCCCCGTGGAACAACGCGTGGACGACCTGCTCGGGCGCATGACGCTCGACGAGAAGATAGACGAACTCAGCGGCATCAACTCGCTGGACCTGCGGCCCAACGAGCGCCTTGGGATCCCGTCGCTTAAGATGAACGACGGGCCGCTCGGGCTGCGCCGCGACCAAAGCACGGCCTTCCCGGCCGGCATCGCTATGGGCTCCAGCTTCGACACGGACCTGGTCGGCCTGGTGGCCGGCGCGATAGCGGAGGAAACGCTGGCCAAGGGGCGCGACATGCTGCTCGGCCCGTGCATCAATATTTCCCGCGTGCCGCAGGGCGGACGCAACTTCGAGAGCTTCGGCGAGGACCCGTACCTAAGCGGCAGCCTTGTCGTGCCCTACGTCTTGGCCATGCAGAGCAAAAAGGTCATTACCAGCGTCAAGCATTACGCGCTGAACAACCAGGAAGTCGAGCGCATGAGCGTTGACGTGCGCGCCGGAGAGCGTGCCATCCACGAGATCTATCTGCCCGCCTTCCGCTCCGCGGTGAAGGCCGGAGCCTGGACCATCATGGCCGCGTACAACAAGATCAACGGCCATCACGCGGCCGAGAACGACTATCTGCTGAACCAGGTGCTGAAGAAGCAGTGGAGTTTCGACGGCTTCGTGGTCTCGGACTGGGGCGCCACGCACAGCACGGTAGAGTCCGCCAATAACGGGCTCGACGTGGAGATGCCGGACGGCGAATTCTTCGGCGGCGGCAAGCTGCAGGCCGCCGTGAAGTCCGGCAAAGTCAGCGAGGCGGTCATCGACGACAAGGTGCGCCGCGTGCTGCGCGTCATGTTCCGCTCCGGCCTTTTCGAGCGCAAGGACGCCGACAGGCCGCCGCTGTCGGTTGTGAACAGTCCGGAGCATCAGACAATAGCGCTGCGCATGGCGCAGGAAGGCATGGTGCTGCTCAAGAACGACGGCGCGCTGCCGGTAGATCTCACGAAAGTCAGGAAGGTCGCGCTCATCGGTCCCAACGCCGACAAGGCCCGCGCCGGCGGCGGCAGCTCGGAAGTGACGCCGTTCTACGGAGTGAGCGTGCTGCAGGGACTGCGCGACCGCGCCGGCGATAAACTGGATGTCAGCTTCACGCGCGGCGTGCGGATGCCAGGCGAGGTCAGCCCTATCTCGCCCGGCTGGCTGTACCTGCCCAAAGAAAAAGGCGAAGGCCACGGGGTCTGGGTGGAGTACTTCAACAATCGGGACCTTTCCGGCAAGCCGGCTCTCGAGCGTGTCGAGGCCTCCATCGACCACGACTGGGGAGAGGACCCTAAACCGGCCGAGGGACTCGGCCCTAACGATTTTTCCGCGCGCTGGAGCGGCCGTTTGCGCGTGCCTAAGACCGGAGAATACGAACTTGCCGCGCGCTCCGACGACGGGGCTCGCCTGTGGGTGGACGGAGAACTGGCGGCTGACGCCTGGGTAGACCAGCCGCCTACGACGCATTTCAAGCGGCTTAAGCTGGAAGCGGGCCGCGACTACGCGGTGCGCATGGAATATTACCAGCGCGGCGGCGGCGCAGTGGCGCAGCTGGACATTTCCGAGCCGGAACAGGAGATCTCCGAGGCCGCCGCGGCGGCCGCGAAGGCCGACTTGGCCATAGTCTGCGTCGGGGAATCCGACGAGCTGGAGGGCGAGGGCAACGACCGCTCCGACCCGGGCCTGCCGCCCGGGCAGGACGAGCTGATCGCGGCCGTGGCCGCGGCCAACCCCAATACCGTCGTGCTGGTACAGGCCGGCTCTCCGGTCATCATGCGCCCCTGGGCCGACAAAGTGAGGGCCATATTGATGGAATGGTATCCCGGCCAGGAAGGCGGACACGCCGCGGCGGACATACTGCTGGGCAACGCGAACCCTTCGGGAAAGACGCCGGTCACGTTCATAAAGGACTGGAAGGATTCGCCCGCCTACGGCAACTATCCCGGCCATGACGGCCGCGTCGAATACGCCGAGGGCATCTATGTCGGGTACCGCTACTTCGGCACGAATAACGTGCCGGTGGAGTTCCCGTTCGGCCACGGGCTTTCCTATACGACCTTTGAGTATTCCAACCTGACCGTGAACGCGCTCTTGGCGGCGCACGAGGCGCCGTCGGCGGAGGTGTCGCTGGATATAAAGAACACCGGCGGGCGGCGCGGCGCGGAGGTCGCGCAGCTCTACGTGCGAGAGGAAAAACCGGCCGCGGACAGGCCATACAAGGAACTGAAAGGCTTCGCGCGCGTGGACCTGGCCCCCGGTGAGACCAAACGCGTAACTTTTAAGCTGGATAAGGCCGCGTTCTCGTTCTACGACAAACAGCTGCACGACTGGCGCGTGAATCCCGGCGTCTTTACGCTGCTGGCCGGGGCCTCCTCGGCCGATATCCGCCAGACCGGCTCCGTCACGCTGAAATAGCCTGAAAACTTAAACTGAAGCTTTCAGACTGGTGTAACGGTCCCAAAAAATCAGGTAAAACTGATTTTTTGGGACCTTGGAAATGAATTCGCCGACGGTAGCTTCAGCATTCGGCGGGAAATAGAGTTTCACCAAAAGATCACCTGTACTTTTTGTATTATAGCGATAAGGGATAAATTTACGGCAAAGCATCAGGGATATCCGTAAATTTAGACCGAACGATAAATTTGCGGGAAATGCCGCTATGTTCCACGCGGATATTTACAGGGAGCGGATATGCTGACCAGTATTATTTCCGTGGCGGGTGCGGTCCTGTTCGGCGCCGGATATTTCTGGCTTCAGATACGGCGGGGCCAGGGGGCGATATCCGTTTCAGTGCTCCTTATGGGCGCCGGGGCGCTGTTGCTGCTGCTGCCCGGCTACCGGCTTTCCGTGCTGACTACGCGCATACTTGCGGGCCTGCCGGAGCGGGATAAGAAACTCTCCGATCTGCTTACGGACCAGCGGCTTCGCGCCCTGTGCATAGCGGCCGGCATTGTCGGGATAGCGGGGCTGGCTGTTTCTCCCGACGGAGTAAACTACTGGACAATGGGCTTTTTCGGGCTCGCGGCGGCCAGCGGGCTTATCTACGCCGCCGCCCATTCCGTGCTGGGCGGGGCCGGGGCCTTCGGAAATGTCGCGCGGTTGTTCGTAACGATGGGCGGGTTCTGCGGCCTTATCGTCAGCATCGTGACGCTTATTTCACAGCTTTCCGGGGCTTCGGACATGCCGACCCGCTGGAACATCTACTCCCTCTACGGCCTGCTGGGGCTGGGCGCCAGCGTTTACGCCATCTATTACGGGCTCAACTACGAGACCGACCTCGAAGTCGTGGAACTGCTGAAGCCGCTCGGTTTTACCCTGGCCGAAAGCGGCCCGCTGGGCCGGGACGGCAAGTATGACGCGCGCGGAGTGTGGAAGGGTATAGCCACGCTGGTGAACGTCAACCAGAGCGACGGATACAAAAGCTCCCCGCCGGGATTTTTCCTGGAGATAAGCTGCGCGGCCCCGGGCTGGGCCGGGCGCAGGCTGCTGGTGCATCCGAAGGGTTACCTCCAGAGGCCTTTGGGGACGCCGCTTTTTCTGCCTTCGGCGCCGGTGATAGACGGGTGGGGGGAGTTCGGGGTCTACTGCGACCCGCCTGAGGCCGCCGCGGAACTGCTCGCGCTCATCGGCGGCCGCGCCGCCCCGATAAAGGCTTCAAAGAACGGATTCTCCTATTTCCTGCTGGATAAAAGCCGGCTGGTCTTCGGATTTTCCCGTGAAGGGCATCCTTCTCAAGAGTACCTGAGGCGCATGCTGGACCTGGCCGCCTTGTCCGCGGCCGCGCTGACTTAAGAGAGTACTGTTAAAAAAACGATACCCGCCAATCATATAAGATGGCAGGTATCGTAAGACGGCCGCACGCGCCGCGTCAAAAGTACAGCGCTAACGTCGCGGCGGCATAGAAAGCGGGGAATGAGAACTCGCGTATCGCCATCCGCCCGGTAAATCCCGAGGTGGAGGTGACAGTCGCCATCTCTTTTATCACCTGCCGCGAGAAATTGTAGTTGCCGAAGACCGCTATGCTGAACCTTTCTTTAGGCTTCCATTCCAGTCCGAGCCGGGCGGTCGGGGTCGTGTAGGCGGCTTTCATCTCATCCATCTTTACCGTAACGCTGTTGTTCGTGATGCCGGCGTTGCTGTTGCCGCCCTCGGTCCCCAGTTTGTTGTTGAGGTTTATTGTCGTCATGCCGGCCCCGGCGAAGCCGTTGAATTTTTTAGAAAACCTGAACGTCCTGTTGATGGTAAACTGCGCTGTCGGCCCGTCCCCGCGCCATTCGGTGCCGCCATTGGGGAGATGCCCATTGAGGGAATAGCCGACCGCGTCCGGATTTATCTCGGTGTGTACCATCAGCATAAGATCCATCATCCACCGGCTCCAAGGATAGTACCGCACCCCTACGCCGATCGCCATCAGGCCGCCCGCGGGGTTAAGCGGCTTAACGGTATTGCCGCTGCGCGTTATCGCGGGCGCCGTTTTTATCTCCATGGGGGCGGAAATACCCACTCCGTAAATGCCTATAGCCTGCTCTTCCGGCACCAGCACTTCATATCGTGCCGCGTCCTTGTCAAATACCTCCACGGCCACTTCTGTGACGTCAGAAGCAATGATCTCGCCGGTCTCGGAATCCACCATCTCAGTGCTCAGGTGATAAGAGTCCGCCAGCCGCGAAACGCTGCCGAGTATGACCAGGCGCGCTCCCAGCAGTCTGCCCAGCTTCGCCGCCGTGGCGCTCTCTATGGCGCCGCTCAGCCCCAGGGCCTGTTCTTTCATAACCTCGCCAAGCCTGGCTCTTTCGGTCACCGTGAAGGTATTAGCCTCCACGAAACGATTGCTCAATATTTCGGCGCAGGCGTAATCGACCCGCTTTTCAGCCAGTTTCTTGTCGGTTTGGAAAGGGAGGACGGCCAGCGTATCTGTGCTCACCCCGGCTTCTGCGGCCGCGCGCGAAAAGGTTTTGACTATTTTGGCCATCCGGACGTCCAGCTCTCCGGCGCCGGCGTTACAGCCGAGCGCCGCCAGCCCCGTTGCCGCGGCAAGCAATATGGTTAAGATCCGTTTTGTGTTGGTCATATTTATCCCGGCTGAAGATCCGGCTTTGTCCGCAGCTTCGAGGTCCTTCGCTCCGATATTTTTTGAATTTCCTTCCCCGAGCATATAATATCGCATAACCCGGAACCTGTCAACAGACGGCCATGGGCCGCGGTTCACGGGTCTGCATGAAAGGGAGCAGGCGGTAATGACTCGAGGCCGAGTATTCTTTGTGGCGCGGATAACGAACAGGACCGGCAGAATGAGACCCGCCGTCCGCGCGAGGCCGCTCGAACAGGCGGGCCTCACGCGGACGGCGGAATTTCAAGACCCGGCTAGCTGTTGAAGAACTGCATCGCCATCGCCAGCGCTGGCATCAGGATCGAGCCCACCATCGCCTCGCCGGCCACCAGGCCGGAAGCCAGCGGCGTCGCGTAAAGATCGAACGAGTTGCCTTCGCCGGGGGCGAACCGGGCCCATACTGCCGAGAACACGCTGCCTATAGCCATGCCGATGTTCAGGGAGGCCGGAAGGATCAGCGCGAAACCCAGCGCGGCGGGGATCGGGACCATCCAGAAGCGGCTCACCTCGTGGCCCTGCTCGTTCGTTTTCTTGAACGCGAGCAGCAGCTCGAATAAGACGCCGATGATGATAGCGATGACGGACGCCCGCAGCGCGCCGTGCGGGAGGAAGGACAGGCCTTTCTCCATCACTATGGCGAGCGTCGCGATCTTTAGCCCGGTCGGGGCGGCGAGCTGGCCAGGGTTCAGGCCGATGCCATAAGTCTTCTCCAGTATGTTGAACATGAACGGCGTCAGGATGGCTCCTATCGGGATAACTAACACCTGGGCCAGGATCAGGGTCTTGAACTTGCCGCCCAGGCGCTGGGCCACCCAGAACGAGGGCACCACGTTCTCCGAGGAGGCCTGCGGATTGGCGCTGACGTATGCCGCGGTCAGGTTGGACCTGATCTGCGCGGGCCAGATTATGCCGAACAGGAACTGCGTGGCGTTGGCCATCAGCGAGACTGGGCCGGAGCCGGTAATGCCCAGCACGCGCAGGCCGGCGATGATCAGGATCGGCTGGATGGCGATAGCCAGCAGCACTTCCTGCCAGGGCATGGAGAACCAGGTGCTGGTCATCCAGACCAGCAGGACCACGGTGATGGAGATGCCCGTAACGGTCCACCAGAGCGGAATGGTCTCGTCGGCGATCGATTTGAACTCCACCTTCTCGAACTTTACATTGTCCTTGTGCATGAAATGAAGGACTATCGGGATGATTATGCTGGTAAGCGCGGCGGAGATCATCAGGGCCGTGGCCGGCCACATCATCCACTGCACCACGTACTTGAAGTGAGAGGCGGCGCCTACGTACTCGCCGGCTTTGCCGCAGGTGGCGTTCAGGAAGTCCATGGCCTGCGCTTTAGGCGCGCCGTCCAGGCCGCCCACGGAGTTAAGTGTTTTAAGGCAGCTGCCGAAGGTGTCCCCGGTAACGCCGGAGAGGGAGGAGTACTTCGCCACCGTCTCGCCGAAGGCGCTGACCAGCCAGGTACCGAGCAGGCCGGAGAGGCCTACCGAGAGCGGCACCAGCATGCCTATGCCGAAGGCCGCGAACTCCGGCCCCAGCGCGATATTGAGGGTCGGGTTGCCCACTATCGGGCTGATGACGCCGAGCCCGTCGCGCAGGAAGGTCAGGAAGCCGGCCACGCCGGTGCTGACCAGCAGCACGTCGCGCTTGGTCTTGGTGACGGCGTTGGCCTTGGGGTCGGTCAGCGTCTGCGCCACGCTCAGGGTGGCCTTGCTGGTCGGCCACGGGATCGAGTGGTCCTTCAGGATGGAGCTCCTCGGCAGGATACCCATGAAAACGCCGAGGTTGGCGGAGACGAGCAGCCACAGGAACATCTGCCAGGTCGTCAGATTGAAGCCGATGTTGCGGCCGAAGACGTTCTGGATGTAGAAGAAGGCCGAGAGGATAACGACCATGAAGGCGATGCTGGACACCAGGCCGATCATGGTCTGGATTATGTTCAGCTCGATGGCGAGCTCCTGGCCCTGCATGCGCTTGCCCAGCACGTAGGCGGCCAGGAACATGCCGCCTATGGTCAGGTCCACGCTCTGCCCCAGTTTCAAAGTCACGTACGGGGTCGCGGCCGCGGCCACCGCGCACAGCAGCCCGCCGAGCAGCAAAAGTCTCCAGTTCAATTCCTTCATCAGCTCTCCTCCGGGCCTTTGGCCCGCGCTATCCGAGTTATCCGTAAAATGATCCCGGCGCCGCGTTCTTGAAAAACGCTTTCCCGCCGGACTTATTACATATGATACAAAAAGTAAAACCGTTTCGCTTTAAGGAACGCGTATTATGCAGCGATTCCTCAAATAGCTGTGGAATCGCCGCTGTGCCTTGGCGAGTTTTTGAAACTTATGAATAAAAAGCTAGACTTTTTAAAAGCGAACCGCGATATGTCTAATAGGTCATTAACGAAAAGGCGGCCTTATGAGTTAAGTGACAGGCCTGAAGCGTACCTCGGGCCGGATAACAGCGCTGGAGTTGTCGGGCGCGGGCCGCACGGAGATCTCATGAAAACGACGTTCAGGAACGCGGTGCGCAAAGCGGCCGGGCTGGCGCTGGCGGCTTCTCTGTGCGCCGCGCCGGCGCGCGCCGTGGAGGCGCCGGACGTAGAAAAGGACGTTCGCGACGCTTTCAAGGCGCTGGCTGCGCTGACGCCGATGAACGAAAGCGAACAATATTCCCTGCCTGCGCGCGGCCGCGCGTTCACCGGCGGCGTTCATGACTACCAGCGCCGCCGCTCCCCGGAAGAAATACTCGCCGGCGGGCTCAGTTCGGGGGACGGAGATTACGCGGCGGCCTTCTACGGCCTGCTGCGCGGCAAGGGTTATAAGCGGCTGCTTTTCGTGGACTCGGTCGAACTGTCGGTCTCGGCGATCCTAAGCAAATTCAGCGGCCATACCGCTGTTGCCGTGCGCGACGGGACCGGTAAATGGCTGCTGGCCGACCCCTCCGGGCGGGAGATCATAAACCGGGACTGGGACCCTGCCTCGAGGCTTTACCGCACGCCGCGCGGCCCCTTCTGGGCCGGCTATACGGGCAGTCTGGAGAAGTATCCGTACAATACCCCGCACAAGCTGGCGGCGTTCTACGCGGAAACGCTGCAGGCGGTACCACGCGAGGTCTGGAACGAGCAGGTGGTGCGGCTGCGTTTCGCCGCGGCGCCGGACCTGGCGCCGCTTGCCAAAGAGCGGTTCGGTATCAGAATGCGGGATTTTATGGCGGACTTCTCCGCGATCTACGACAAGTTCGGGCTTAAGCCGAAAACATACGTTCAAGTAACGCTCGCGCGAGGCGAGGACGGGGTCGAGACTGAGTGCAAGGCCACGGAGCCAGGCGCTATAGAATGCCGCGTCGGCCGGGCCTCGGACCCGGACGACAATCTTTTCCGGTGGATAGAGCGGCACGAGCTGGCCGGCAGGTTCGACGAACTGCGGCCGCAGGAGACGCCGCCGGGCGGCTTTGCGTCCGGCGGCATAGAGTCGGGCGGCATCGCGCTTTCCGGCGCCGGTCCGGGCTACCGCTTTATCCCCGACAAGAGCTGTTACAATGCGGACGGCTCCTGGACCAATCCTTTTCTTCAGGAATTCCTGGTGCGCTACGGCTCGGTCGGCGGCACAGTTGTGTACATAAAGGACACCCCCGGTACAGTGAGCGGCTGTGAATGGGAAAAAGGAAAGCTGATATGCTCTTTCGGGCGCGGCTCCGGACTGGGGGACGAGGTGTACGCCCTCGTGCGTCGCGCCATGCTCAGGGGCAAATAGGAAGCTGCGGAAATTTGAGCTTGTTCGAAGTTTTCGGTCCGCCCCGCCCTCGCATACGTGGCCGGGTTGCGTGTAATACTTTTGAAGCGGGCGCGTAATAACAATCAATGAGCCTCGAAGAACTTTACGAGAAATACTTCGCGCGGATATATAACTATATTCGTTACCGGGTCATCGCGCGCGACGTCGCCGACGATCTGGTGTCGGTCGTTTTTGAGAAGGTCGCGGATAAGTACGACAGCTTCGATCCTGCGCGGCACGGCCTTGAGCCGTGGCTGTTTGCGATCGCCCGCAATACGCTTAACGACCATTTCAGGCGCAGGAAAGTGAGAGGCTGGTTCACGATCACCGACCGGGAGGAGGATATAGCTTCCGCCGACTCGGTGGAGGGTTCTGCGTGCAGGAACGAGGACAACGCGCGGCTGTTGTCGGCGCTGGCCTCGCTTACTGACGCCGAGCGGGAGCTGATCTCCATGAAGTTCACGCTGGAGATGACCAACCGGGACATAGCCGCGCAAACGGGGATCGGCGAGAGCAACGTGGGCGTGATCTTGTTCAGGGCCATGAGGAAACTGCGGGACATTCTGGAGAACGTATGAGCGGAAAAATTGACGGGGAATTCGATGAATTCGGCGGTCTGGCCGAAAGGCTCGGCCGTGCGGACTTCAGCGGAGAAAGCCGCGTGAAGGACATTTTAAAAGAGAGACTGCTTGAGCGCGCCGAAAAGTGGCGCAGCAGGAGTCTTTTTGTCTGGCTGCTGCCGGCTGCGGCCGCGCTGGCCGCCGTGCTTATTACGCTGAACGTGCGCCGCGGACCGCTGCCCGGTCCCGAACGAGCGCCTTCTTACGAGCTGCCTGCCGACGGGTACGGGGAATGCGGCAGGCAGGGGCTCGGGGATTATATGGCCGAGGGGAGATTCTGATATGAAAACGATGATTATCGTGCTGGCATGGCTGCTGGCGGCGGGGCCGGCGGCGGCGCAGGAGATAAAAAGTTCGGTCAACAGCGCCGGGCATATCGAGGACGACCTCAATCTGCCTTTTATCGACGACCCGGAAATAACAGGGGCCTGGCGGTCGGTAGATTTTGTGGAAAGGCCCGAGCTTTTCAGCCCCGGCCGGCAAAGGTCCGCGGGCGAGCTTTATCTTAAGGAGATGATCTTTCTGCCGGGTGGTAAAAGCGCCAACGGCTGGCTTACCTGGACCAGGGGCGTGATAATGCATAAAAGCGACAGGACGGCCGCCCGTTATGAAATAAAAGAAATGAACGGGCAGAAATATATGTTCTTCGAGTGGAAGAGCGGCGACTACACCATAAGGCGCCAAAAACCGCGGTATTATGTGTTGAAGAAGGAGGGAGCGTTCCGCCGCGATAATATAGACCTGCCTTTTAAGGACGATCCGGCGGCGGTGGGAAAATGGGAAAGCGTGGATTTTGTGGAAAGCCCGGAGAGGTTCGACCCGGCCGTCAAAGCCTGGAACGGGGACTTATATTTGAAGGAGCTGGTGTTCCTGCCGAAGGGAAAGAGCGGCAAGCCCTGGTGGACGTGGACCAAAGGCGTTGTTATGCATCATGGCGATAAAACCGCCAGCGGGTACGAGATAAAAGAGATAAAAGGAAAAAAATACATGTTCTTCGAGTGGAAGAGCGGGGATTACGTGTTCCGCGGCGCGAAGCCCTTCTACTACGTCCTGAAGAAAAAGTAAATTCCGGGCGGCGGAGAAAAAGACCCCGGCTGCGGGGTCTTTTCTTTTGTAATACTTTCAAGGGCCGCGCGTAATAACAGGTGAGAAAAGAACAGGAGGCCTTATGAAAATAAAAATGCTTGCGGCCGCGGCAATGCTCGCGGGTTTCGGCGCGCTGGTATGCGCCGAAGAGGTGAAAATAAACACCACCGAGGCGGGCGGGCGGCTGGTAGACGATGTAAGCCTGCCGTTCGTCAGCGATCCCGCCGTTCTGGGCGAATGGGTCAGCGTGGATTTCGTCCGCGCCCCGGAGCAGTTCGTTCCCGGAAAGAGCAACTTCACCGGCGAACGTTATCTGCGGGGTCTGAACTTCCTGCCCGGCGGGGTGATGGCTTGGGCGGTGCAGTCCGATAAAGAAGCCGTTCTGCCGTGGATGGCCTGGACCAAAGGGGTGGTGATGCACCGCGGCGGGGACAAGACGGCCTCCCGCTATACGATAAAAGAGATCGGCGGCGCCGTGTATCTGTTCATGGAGTGGAAGAGCGGAGATTATATTATCAGACACCAGAAGCCGGCCTATTATGTACTGATAAAAAAATGATCAGGCCCTGTGGTCCATTGTTGCCGGTGAGAGCGTATGCTCTGCTCTCGCCGGGTTGTTGCGCAACCGGGCCGCGATGCGGGCGGAAAACTTAAGCTGAAGTTTTCAGGTTAAGTCTTGCCTAGGGCGGACGAACCCAGAAATCCTTTGATGTAGTTCAGGCCGTACGGCCAGGCGGCTGCCAGCAGCGAGGCCCCTATCGGAGCTAATAGCGTGGAGATGGTTTTGTTCCAGAAGGGATAGTTCTCGTCGGCCAGCCGCAGCATGCCCGCAGAAACGACAAGGAAAACCACCGGCGACAGCCAAAGTTCGCGCGGCAGGACGGCCAGCAGGCCCTGCTTTGTGAGCAGCGCCGACAGGGCAAGGGAGGCCGAAAGCGACCAGATCAGGAAAGTGGCCAGTGAGAAGAGCACTCCCGTCAACAGCATGCTGAGCGTGTATCGTTTCCAGAGGAAAAGCAGGAAGGCGAGCGCCACGACGCAGGACGGGATCAGCCATAACGCGTAGGCCATGGCCGCCTGATGTCCGTAATAGAAGCGAAGGATATCTCTCCTGAAGTCGGAGAAGCTTTGGAACTGCGGTGGCTGGCGGTGCTTGAGCCGGTTCATTACCAGGCCCGCGGTGCCGAGCATCTTCCGCCCGTCGCCGGCGGAGCCCCGTCCGGGCGCGAGCCCAAGCTGCTGCGTGAGCGCGTTAGTCTTGAATTTCAGCTGCGGGGCGGCGTCTTTCATTATCTCGAGCTCTTCGCCTGAAAGGCCGGCGCCCGCGTTAGTATTGGCGCCCTGTGAGAGCTTTTTCAGATTCGTCATGGTGTCGCCTAATCCGGCCATTTCGCGGCGCAGCTCACGGGAATTCTCGTCCGGGCCGCCCGGCATCGCGAAGTCCGGGACTTTTCCCTGCTGTAGTCCGGAAATCCCGCCCAGCATGTTGGGCAGGCTTGAAGCTCCGGCTGAAAGCGCCGCTAAGAGTATGAAGTTAAGAAGTCTTTTTGCCATCGCCGCCCTCGTAATAGCCCACTACGCGGGCCAGGGTTTGAATGTAGGCGAAACCCCGCCCGGGTTTGTCCAGGTCCAGTTCCTTAACGATCCCGTCAAGGATCTTGTCGGCCTTGCCGTCTCCGGCGGCTATCAAGAGAACCTGTTTCTCGGCCTCTATGAACATGCCGAACACGCTAAGTTTCTGGCGCACGCCGGTGCCGTGGCCGTAATAGCTGGTGACGCCGGGCGCGCCGTACTTGATAGCCGCGTCGGTGGCCCGCTTCCCGTCCTTGCGCTGCACAACGACGGTGATAAGCTCCATGCCCTTTTCACTCATGAATCCTCCCGAGAAGTTTGAAATTTATGCGAGCTGTTCCCCTTGTCAACAAGTATACCAAAAAAACCGGGGTTGGAATTAGCCGGCGCAGGATGACGTGGAAACACCGCGGGGGACACGGCTGTTTTTTCGCGCGTTCAAAAATCTGCGGACGATCCGTATCCTTAAAGGTTGAATTTGGCGTGACCCTATGATCAAGGAAGCAAAAAAACCGGAGACCCGGACTTTGGGCGGCCAGTGGAACATTAATACTGGAAATACTCCGGGGAGAAGGTGTCGGCCGCGTCTATTACCATGGTTTCGTCGAGGCTTTTTAGCGGGACATAGTGCAGCGTGTAATAGGCCGCGTGCCAAAGGAGAGTCCCGCCGGCGATAGAGAAATTTTGCAGGTCGTCGGAGGCCAGGGCGGCTTTCTCTTCGAAGCCCGGCGTGCCGCCGAGCAGCTGCAGCTCGCCAAGCCGGCGCTCCGCGTTTGCGTACTTCGGGTCCGCGTCTATCCGGATATTGGCGTCCGCGAAAGGTATGGGGGAGGAGATCGCGTCCAGGCCGGTATAGTAGTTCTCCCATTTTTGCACCGAAGAGGCGCGGCGCGGGGTTCTGTAGAAACGCTGGCCGCTGATAAGGCCGTTGATGGCAAGCGAGTAGGCGTTCGCGCCCAGCGGGCTGCCCAGGGTCACCAGTTTGTCCACGCGCAGGTCCGCGGCCGCGCCTTCTGACTCCAGCTCGGCGAGCGCTTCCGCCGCCAGGACCGTGCCCCAGCTGTGCGAGATTATTATGAAGGGGGCGCCTTTGAGCCTGGCGTCCGCGGACTGCGTTAGTATCTCGTCCTTAAGCCTGTCGACGGCGGCGCGGGAGGTCTTTATGTCCCCGCCCCAGCGGAAAGGAGTTATCTTCGAGCAGTTGTCTTTGCAGAGCCCGCGGATGCTGACGTCGAGGTAGGAATCGTCGAAGTCCCCGTCCGCCATTTTAGAGAACAGCGAGGCCGCGGCGTAGCAGGCCTCGTTATGCGCGAAATTCTGTATCGACGCGGGATCGCAGGAGATCGCCGCCGGGTTGAGGCCGTGAACGGTCAGCACCGCGGGATATGACACGAAACCGGCTTTGCCGGCGGAAGGCAGGCTCAGCAGCGCGGCGAACAGCAGTTTCATGGCTCCTTTAGTGTTCATATCATAGTGTAGCCCTCCGGGCTCCGTCGGAGCAGTGTCCTTCAGCCCAGCGCGGACTGGGTACAAAGACCCTGAAGCGCGGCGAAGACGGCGCGGGGGCTATTATTTATGCGCGGCGCCGGTTTTTTGATATCATAATCCGGTAACCTATGAAATTAAAGATACTCACCATAAACCTGCATAAGGGGTTTTCGCCGCTGAACAGGCGCTTTGTGCTGCCTGAGCTGCGCGACTGCATACATTCAGTCAACGCGGATATAATCTTCATGCAGGAGGTTGTGGGCGAGAATCTGCGCAAGGCGGCCAGGCATAAAGACTGGCCGGCCAAAGCCCAGCACGAATACATCGCCGAAACCGCCGGTTTCGAGCATGTATACGGCAAGAACGCCGTCTATACCTCCGGGCACCACGGCAACGCCATACTTTCCCGCTTTCCGATCCTGCACTTCGATCAGGTGAGCATCTCCACTAACCGTTTGGAAAAACGGGGGCTTCTGTACGCTAAACTCAGGCTGCCGGGGAATAAGAACGAACTGCATTGTATCTGCATACACCTGGGACTGCTCTACCGTTCCCGCAAGAAGCAGTACCGCAAGTTGAGGGAGTACATACAGAACCGCGTGCCGGCGGGAGAGCCGCTGGTGGTGGCGGGTGATTTCAACGAATGGCGTGATAAGAAGAAGGACGAACTGGAGACCAATCTATTCATGAAGGATTCCGGATTGGAGCTGTATGGCAGAAAGCTGCGCACCTTCCCTTCGGTGATGCCGCTGCTCTCGCTCGACCGCATTTATACCAGAGGTTTCAGGGTTTTAAAAGCCGGGGTGCTGCGCGGCGGAAAGTGCGGCCGGCTCTCGGACCACGCGGCTTTTTTCGCCGAGGTTGAACAGGTCTAGGAGCCTGTCCGACATAAGGTTTTTAAGGCGAAATTATCGGTTTTGAAGCCGAGCCGAAGCGACGCGAAACGCGCAGGCTCCAATGAACCTGTAAGTTGAGCGTCGCAAAGGCGCAGGCAAAAAACGGCAATTGCAGCCAAAATTCCTTATGTCGGACAGGCTCCTAGTGAACCGGCGCATTTTAACGCGTAAGCGGAAGATGGCGGCTGAAAGGGTTGATCGCTAATATGATCCTGACCAAAGAAATGAAAAAATGGCTTAAAGTGTTCGTTCCGCTTTTTGTATTGCTGGCGGGCTTTCCGCTATGGACCACGTCTGTTTTCCTTCTTATAATGTCTTCTACGGGGTTAACGCAGTTGTACGGCGTGGGCATGTGGCTCGACGAATTGTATTACTCCGTGCCGATCTCTATGCTCGGAGACGGCTGGTACCCGTATCATGAATTCGGACTGGACCCGGGGCTGAAAGGTATTATCGCCGGAGCGATGGTCTATACTCTTATCGCGCTTATTTTTTCCCTTTTGCTCTGTTTCGGACTCCCGATGCCCGGCCGGCAGCGGAAACGATGAGCGCTGCGGGCAAAAGCGCGGACAAACGCCGGGGCGCCGGGCTATGCGGGCGGAATACTTTAACCGAGGTTTTCAGGCAAAGGAGAAATATATGACGGAAGAGAAACAAGTGTTCACTGCCAGCCGGCTGACCGCAGGCAACTTCTTTTTTCCGGTGAGGATAGAGGTGTCGAAGGAGCGCGTCTCAAGGATAAAACCCCGACTTTTCGGCTCCGACGAAGAGAGCATCCCGCTCTCGAAGGTCGCCTCGGTCAATATACAGACGGGATTGATCTGGTCCGCCCTACGTATCGATTCGACCGGGGGAAGCAATCCCATCATCAGCCGCGGGCACCGCAAAGCGGACGCGCGCGCTATCCGCGATCTCGTCGAGAGCTTACAGCGGTAGTGTTAAATCAATAATCCGCTATCTTTTCGCCGCGGAGGAGTTCGCCGGAAATTACGGGCGCCAGTATCCGTTTTTCGTAGCTTTTCTGCAGGGTCCTCATGAAGGCTTGGAAATCAAAGACGTAAGCGAAATGCCACGTCTTGGGATTTTTCAGGAAGAAGAGGTCCAGCAGGGCAGCGTCCCGCAGCGAATGGTCCGCCTCGGCCGACAGCTTCACCTGCGCTTCCACCGGCGCGGTCCAGTCGTCCTCGAGCAGATTTCGGTCGGCGGCGGCTATCAGATTGGAAAAGAGATCGCTCCTGGCCCAGACGTTCAGCCAGTAGGCGGTGTTCGCCGGTTTGGCCACATACGACTGCAATTGTCCGCAGGTTATCTCGTGCTTCATGAATATGTTCAGCCACCAATAGCCCGGCACGAGCGGTGACCCCATCGTTATCAGTTTGTCTATGCGCACCTCGGGGTTAGAGGCAGCGAGCCTGTTCAGCGCCGTGTGCGCCAGCACCGTCCCCCAGCTGTGGGCCACTACATATACCGGCCTTCCCTCGGCCCTCGCCTCGGCGAAGACCGTTTTAATCGCGTTTTCCACCAGCAGCACCGCGGCGACGCTGTCTTCCGGGTCGCGGGACCAGCGCACCGGCACTATCTCGTATTCTTCGCGCGGCAGGATCTTAGCCAGGTTGGAGTCCAGGTAATCGTCGGGGTATTTCGTCTCCTGTCCGCTCGTCCAGGCGGCTTCCTCTATGCCGTTCAGATCGGAGGAGAACAGGTTCTCGTTTTGCCTGGCGCCGGGGTTGAAATGTTCGGTTATTTCATTTATGCGGGCGCTCTCCAGCTTCCCGAAGCCTATCTTGGTAAAATTCACGCCCACTATGGAAATGACCACGGCTTTTTGCGCCGGCTGCGGCGCCGGCGCGGCTGGTATAGCAACGGACGCTAAGGTTGTGGAAGGGCAGCCCGGCGCGCCGTCGAAGCATGCGCCGCTGAATGACAGGGGGGCGGAGAAAGCCGCGCCCGAGCAGAGGACCGAAAAAAGCAGCGGGAAAGAGATTTTGCGCACCATACCTACAATGATATTACATATATTCAGGTCCCCGAATCAAACCGGAAAATCCCAAATCCTCCGATAAAGGAGTATTTGGGAATTCCATTTCCCGCCGGATGCGCGGTGAACTTTTTCCCCGCGGTCCGGCACTAACTTGACGTAAGAAAATTCGGTCCAGGAGCAAGACCTATGAAAAAAATCACACTCAAGATCCTTTGCCTGCCGGTCCTGATAGCCGGCCTTGCGGCCTCGGCCGCCGCGGAGGATGGCGAGCCGGTTATGACCATACGCCTTAAGGACGCGCCGCTCAGCACGCTGCTTGGCATAGTGTCTTTCAAAAGCGGCTTTAACTTCAACTTAAGCGACCCGGACCTGGCGGAGAGGAAAGTCACGCTGTTCCTTACCAGCGCCACTGTTTCGGACGTTATAGAACTGATGGAGAAGGCCAAGAACATAAAGATCCGGCGGCTTGGCGCAGGCAAGAACTATCTGGTGGCGAGCGACACCGCTCCTTTCACCGGCTATCCGCCGCTCACCGGCCGGGACCTGGAAGAGGCGGCCTTCAAGCGCCCGTTCAGCGTGCGCGTAAAGGGCGCGATGCTCCCCAACTTCCTCGATACCGTCTCCGGCCTCAGCAAGGTCAATTTCGTGCTGGTGGGCGACGCTCAGTACATCCCGGTGACGGCGCATCTGGAGGACGTGACGATAATCGACATCCTGCAGTTCCTCAAGACCAAAGGGCTTTCATATTCGCGTATAGGCCGTCATAATGTGTTCGTGGTGAGCCTGCTGCGGCCCGAGACCAGCACCGTGGCCTCGGCCGAGAAGGCTTTTACCGATAAACGCTATGAGGAGGCTATCAGTATTTACAAGAACCTTTTGGCCGGATCACCGGACTCCGACATGGCCGACTACGCGCTGCTGCGCATGGCGATAAGCTACGACTGGATCGCAGCGAGAGATAATTCCCGTGCGGCCGTGAGCGAAGAGCGCGCGCTGCTGGAGCGCCTGATACGGGACTATCCGCGCAGCATGCGCCTGGGCGACGCCTATCTTTAGCTGGGCCAGATCTACGCGGGCTACGGCGGCGCGGATTCCGGCGGCATAGATTGCCACAAGGCGGCGGAACTGTTCCGGCAGGCGGTGAGCAGCACCTACCGCGACTGGGTGAAGGCCCAGGCCACGGGCCGCATGGCGCAATGCCTGGAGCGCGACGGAGAGAAGGAGAAAGCGGAGGCGCTCTACCGGGAGATAAGGGAAAAGTATCCCAATACCCCGACGGCAAAGCAGATAGACGCCAGGGATCCGCAGCGCAAGAACCTGCTCTATTCGGGCACGCTGCTTGAGGCGCAGGGCGAGTACGCGCTGGCCATGGACGTCTACCGGCGCCAGACCGCCAAGGGCGGACCGGCCGGAGATCTCAGAGAGGCCGAGCTCCGCATCGGCCTGTGTCAGGCGGCACTGGGGCAGGCTGCCGATGCCGTCAAGAGCTTCGGCGCCTTCCTGGGCAGATACTCTCCGCCCGCCGGCGACGAAGCCTACCTGCGCATGGGCCGCTCGCTGGAAAAGGCCGGCTATGAGGCCGAAGCCAGGCCCTACCTGGAGAAGGCTTCGGCCAAATAAGCCTCCGGAAATATAAAAGCGGCTCCCGTTTAGCGCAGGCGGACCGCAGCTTGGGAATAAGGTGACACACAACTTAATTAGCAGAGCTGTTAATAAGTTGTGTGTCGCTTTATTTAAGCGGGCTGTATAAAGCGCCGCTGAACGGGCGCCCCGGTCCGGCCCGTTAAGATGGTATAATTTAACAGGTTTTGCGGGTATTTTCTGGAGGCAAGCTATGAAAGTTATAGGTATAGTCGGAAGTCCGCGCAAGAACGGCAACGTCGACACGCTCGTGCAGGCAGTGCTGTCCGGGGCCTCCGAGGCCGGGCACGAGACAAAAAAATACGATCTCAACCTGATGAAGTTCCAGGGCTGCCAGGCATGCAACTACTGCAAGGCCCACGAAGGCCTCTGCCGGCTGAATGACGACCTCGCACCGCTGCTTAAGGATGTAGCGGAGGCGGACGCCGTAGTTTTCGGCACGCCGATCTATTTCATCCAGCCCTCCGGGCAGTTCAGGCTCATGCAGGACAGGCTCTACTCTTTTCTGAAACCGGATTTCAGCGTCACCCTCAAGCCCGGCAAGAAAGCCGTCATAGTGACCAGCCAGGGCAATCCAGACGCGGCAATGTTCGACGGCGTCATAAAAGGCATGGAGAAAATGCTGGTGATGTACGGGTTTAAACAGCCGGTATCCATCAAGATGACAGCAGGCAACAGTCCCGCTGCGGTCAAAGAGCGCAAGGACCTGCTGGATATGGCAAAAGCCGCCGGAAAGACTCTTTGATGAAAGTACCGCACAAAAAACTCCGGTCCCCAAAACTCCGCCAGGAGGGGAAAGTTTTCACGTTCAATTTGGATATTCCGCAACTGGGCGTTGCGGACAGGCGGATCTGGGTTTACCTGCCTCCCGGTTACGACGCCTCCGGCCTGCGCTACCCCGTGCTTTACATGCACGACGGACAGAACCTTTTCGATCCCGACACCTCCTTTTGCGGCGATTGGGGCGTAAGCCGCAGCCTCGACAAGCTCTTCGCCCGAAACAAGACCAAAGGCGTTATAGTTATCGGCGTCGACAACGGGGGAACCGAGAGATGGAACGAATATTCACCCTGGAGCGGCGGCGGCGGAACGGGGCGCGGCAAAGGTGAGAGATACGCCCGCTTTATCGTTAAAGACCTGAAGCCGCTGGTGGATAAAAAGTTCAGGACCCTGCCCGGCCGCGAGCACACCGGCATAGCCGGGAGTTCGCTGGGCGCGATAATTTCTTTCTATATCTCCCTGAAATATCCCGGAGTTTTTTCCAGGGCCGGTCTGTTCTCGCCCTCTTTCTGGTTCGCGCGGTCCGAGGCCGGGGCGCTGCTGAAGAACGCCGGGCTGAAACAGGGAGCGCGCGTCTATATGGACGTCGGAACGGACGAGGGCGATCAGAAGGATGAATATCTCGCCGATGCCCGCGCCATGTCCGCGCTTTTTTCCAAAAAAAAGGGAGTAGAGCAGCGGTTCGTTATAGATAAAGGCGGGATCCATAACGAAAAAGCCTGGGCGGCAAGGTTCCCGGCCGCCTTCCTCTGGCTCTTCGAAGGCTTATAAAGGATCTGCGCAAAGTTTATAAGCGTCGGCCGGTTTCTGGGGCATCGAGAACTTAAGATAAGTATTTTCATCTCGTCCGCCGCCGGTTTTTGAACGCCGCTCCACATTATGTTTTTGATGAACTTCAACCTTATGCGGCTTAAAATAGCGGCGGCGCTGTCGGTTTGCGCTTTGTGGGCGGCGACGGCGCCGCCGGTACAGGGGGCCGTTTCAGCGCCGGCGGAAGACGCGCTCTACGCGAAACTTTCCAAAGCCGTGGTCCTGTCGGGGAACTATCCCGGCGAGAAGAGGCTCTTGGACATGTCTTTAGGACGGATCCTCAGGTCGCCTTTCGGGCGGTCGCTGGCGGAGGAATTCCTGCGCGAAGGCGTATCCGCGAAGGTAAGCTTTAAGGACGTCGCCGGTTCGACAGTGACGGTCCGGGACGGACGGCAGGAGATAAGCGGCGTTACCGGCGAGACGTGGACCTACGGCGCGGGTTCCGAGATAGTCATCAACCGGCTTTATCTGCGCGCCGATCCGGAGTATACGCGCATAGCTCTGACCGAGACCCTGGCTCATGAGCTTCTGGGTCACCTCCTGGAGGAAAGAAAAGCGGATAAGGCGGGAGTGGGCGCGGCTTATGCCCGTTTCGAGGATAATGAGACTAACGCCAGCCTTGTGGGCTGGATCGTATCGGCCGAACTGGGAGACCCCGCGTACGATTACAAAGAAATGCGCTACCGGAGAAACATCGCCGACTACAAGAGATTCAACATCCTGTACGACCCCGCTTACGCGACCGCTTTCAGCCTGCGCCAGCTGTCTGTCCCCCTGCCGGTGCTGGAGGGGAGGCTGAGATGGTGCAGGCATCGCCGGGAGCGCCTGGACCGTATGTCGGATAAACTTTCAAAAGCGGGCGGGTATATACGGCATTTATTGTCCCGCCACGGGGGCGAAAGCCTGGCCGGCATTTTTGTGCGCCCGGGTGCGTTCGACTGGCTGCGGGCCGATATGTCGCGCAGGGAAGAGACGCTGGCCAGGGAAAAAAAGCGCGGGCAGAACGTGGAGCGGGCCGTTAAGCAGCGCATGGACTACTTTCAGTCCCGGAAAGGGCGCGCGCAATTGCTGCGGATAGAGAGGTCCCTGGATACGGCGCCGGGGAAGGAATTTTTTTTGAAGGCCGAAACCCTGCTTTTGGAGCGCAGGAACAGGCTGGTAGGCCTGCCGCATCCCAAGAAAAAACCGCCGGTTCTGCCGCCATGTCCCGCCGGGCAGATCTCCTGGCTGAACCTGCGGCGCATGTATCGGGAAGACCTGCGAAAAGATCCCGTGTTCCTCCTTAACAACCCTATCTCGGAAAGTCTGGAAGAAGACTGGGCGCGGCTCGCTTTACTGGACGCCGAGTGAACGGGAGGCTCCGGTCGCGCGCTCACAAACGGCCAGGAGATAATTCTTCCTATGAAAAAACAACACTTAAAACGATGTCTGGCGGTCTGCGCCGGACTGCTGTTTTCGTTCTGGCTGATATCGTGCGGCAAGCCCGCCCCCGAACTTAAAAAAGTCAGGGTCCTGTTCATCGGCAACAGCCTGACCTACACCAACGACCTGCCGGGTCTTACCGCGGAATTGGCGAGGTCACGCGGTATCGAGCTGGAACACGATATGTACGCGCCGGGCGGATACACCTTATCGCAGCATTCCAGGGATCCGGTGCTGCTGGAAAAAATAAATAAAGGCGGCTGGGATTACGTGGTCTTGCAGGAACAAAGCGAAATGCCGGCCTACCCCTGGGCGCCGACCGAGGTGTTCCCGTACGCCCGGACGCTGAGCCGGATTATCAGGGACGCCGATCCGCGCGCGCAGGTGGTCTTTTTCATGACCATGGCCAGGAAGTTCGGCGAGCAGCGGGACGCCCGCAACTTCCCGGACATAGCCGATTACGAGGGAATGCAGCGGAAATTGAACGAAAGTTATACGGAAATGGCCCGGGAAAATCAGGGGCTGCTCGTTCCGGTGGGGCGCGTTTGGGAGAACGTAAGGGCGAGGAACCCGGCTCTTAATTTATACGGCGACGACGTGCACCCGAACCTTGCCGGGACATATCTGGCCGCCTGTGCTTTTTATGCTGTCCTATTTAAAGACAGCCCGGCAGGACTGCCGCACCCCGGACCTCTGGACGATGAGACCGCCGCTTATTTGCAAAAAGCGGTAAGCGATACCCTGGCGGCCGAAACAAAATAGCCGCGGTCCGTGCCCGGATTTTTACTTGTAGATCTATCGCAACGGACTTTTATTGTGCCCTTGACTGACGCCAAATACCCGCTATACTATACTAAAGACAATATTTAAAAACGCAGTTCCGGAGATAATATGGCAGGTTGGATGTGCATTTCGGCGCTCTTCCTCTTTTGGGCTTGCCCCGCAGCGGTCGCGGGACCCTTTGACGGCAGCAGCTGGGATGTGAAAAAAGAGATAACTGACACCTACACTCTTGCGGTTCCGTCTCACGTCCGGCCCGTTCCGGACAGCGATTTTCCAAAGACTACAGCCTGCGCCAAGTCGGAAGTTTTCAATTTTGGAGGGGCCTATTTTCGCAAACTGGTTTCGCGGGACAGCCCCACGGACACCGGAATAAGCGCCGAAGGCTCCCTCCCGTTGGTGGCGTTCTACGCCGAACGCTACTATACGGCGCAGGACCCCAAAAAATATTATCAAACCGGACCGCTGGACAGGCCCAGCGTCTATCTTGGGGCCAGTTCCCCCAAGAACGAGCTGGACTGCGGCCTGACCTGGGACCACGTTTATACAGCCGGCGGGTTGGGTGTACTCGTAGACACAGGAACCGCCAGCTTTCCGGCCGGTCGGTTCTTTCTGGCAAAGGATGGAACTGTCCTTTACAACGCAGCACAAGTCGTTATTTCATCGGGCATTCCCGAAACAACGGCGAAAATAGCCGAACTCAACCTAAGGCCGGAGTTGGCTTTCCGTCCTTTCTGGCGCACCACAGGCATGGGGGAGCCGTCCTGGCATAATCCGGAGGTAGGTTCGCCGGATAATATATATTTTCTCCCCGGTGAAAGGATCAGGATTGCGGTAAGTTATCTTGGCAAAGACCAATTCACGATGACCATTTCTTCCGAAGAACACGAGTTTAACGTGATCTTCGCGCAGAAAGGATTTGAGGGAAGGCGGTCGTTCAAGCGCATAAACTCAATAGACCAGTTCCGGGTAGTAGACGGCGTGCGGAGCGGGAATGAGAATCGCGATGTCATTCCTACGAAGACGAGCGCTATCGGCGCGGTATGGGACAACACGCTGGTGTTGCGCGGCGGTGCGGCCCCCAAGGCCCTTGTCGGCGATAACTGTATCGAGCAGCGCGGCCGTGACACGGCAGGAAGCTACTCCCGGATATTCAGGGTCTCCGGCTGGGACAAGAATGGCGGAGAAGCCATCGACATAATTCCGTAGGCTGCGCCGTCCGCAACAAAGGCGGCAACACCGGTTTTTTCCTTATAGAGACCCGCATCAAGAAACTAAAAAATTTCTAGCTAGTAACAATTCCTGTTACTAAAACGGCCCGCGTTGTGCTGCGGCGTTTTAGGCCTTAAAACATCCTTGATCTTACCCTCCGCCTCATTACACAGCCCCCCGATTGCGTTAAACTTGATATATAGAAGTCCCCAGGAGGGGGCGGAACAAATGAAACATATCTTCGATAAAGCGAGGGGCATAAGAGTATGAAAATAATAATTGCCGCGGCCTTGGTGTTAGGATTCTCTTGCGGGGTTTACGCTGAGAGCGCGATGACGCAGCTGGAAGCCGCGCCCGGCTTGGATAAAGCCGCCGCGGCCATTGTGAGGGCAAGCAATAGCGCCGTCCGGACCGCCCCGGAGTCCGCTGCGGTCGAAACCCCGGAGCGTTTTGCCCCGGTCTATGAGGCGCGCATAGACTGCCTGATAAAAGTAAACGGTCGTAAGAACGGGGTAAGTTTTGCGGTAAAAAATCTTGGCTATCCGGGCACTAAGCTGATCCCGCTCGCCGTGACTTCTGACGCCGCTCCGGTTCTCCAGGGGGCTTCTAATCAGGAGATTACTTCTCTTAACGCGCAAGGCGGCAGTCTGAGCGTGGACAAGGATGGGAATTTGATTCTGATAGGGGACGACGGGGTTTCTCTGATTAAGATCTTGCTCTCCCAGGACACCGATTACCGCGGTGGTTTTGCATCCGAATCGGGAGTCGGTCGCGCTCACTGGTTTACTACCGACGTGGGCTGCACGGTAAGGCTGGTGTAATTGCGTTCAAAAAATATGCAAGCCGTCTATTATCCCAAATCCTCCGATAAAGGGAGATTCGGGACCTTATGATATATCAGCAGGAGGAATGATGAGTATTCCACCGCAGCCCATAACCCCGGACCCGGCTTATTGCTTAAACATGCAACTCCGCATCCGCGCGTCCGCCTGAGCATGTCCGGGGGCGGGGATTTTTTTATAAAAATGCACGGACTTTTTGTATTATAGTGTAAGGGATTTGTTCCCACATTTTTTTAGCGTTCGGAAGTTTTAGATCATAGGGCAACACATGATAGCCGTCCTTATGTTGTATATAGATCACATTTGCGTTTCGCCGGAGAGATAATATGGGGGAATTTTCCAAGAACCTCATAAAAGCGAGAACCGCGTCCGGTTTCGACACGGCCTACAAATTCTACCACCGCAACGGCGGGCGGGGACATTTTCCTTTTACCTTCGTACACTATACGCGCATAGAAAAAGGCGTCTCCATGCCGGCCCCCGCGGCGGTGGAATATATCTTCCTCGCATTGCGCCTCCTGCCCACACAGGACATTTCGCGCCAACTGCTTTTAAGCTATTTAAAGGATTATTTGGGACGCGGAGCGGACTACATACTCGGGCCTCTCATCAACGCCGGAGGGCAGCCGGACGCCGATCCGCTGCAATGGATGAAAACCCACGGTTCCGAGCATATCACTCCTGAAGAGTTTAAAGTCATGGCTTCGGATGAAACCACCTACTGGTGCGCCGAGGCTCTTTGCAATGACGCAAAGGCGTGGACGCCTCAAAATTTGGCCGCGGAGCTGGATTTAAAGCCGGAGCCGGTCCGCAAAGCGCTTGAAAAACTTAAGAAAGTCGGGCTTGCCGTTTCCGCCGGCGCCGATAAATTCAAATGCCGTCACGCCGGGAAATTTTTTACCTGGCCAGGCCGCCTTACCGGCATGCGCACATTTTTGGACACCATTAAAGGATACTGGAGCAAGGCCGGAAAAGATGGCGGCCGCGAGCTGTTCGAGCGGGTTGAGCTGATCCGCGCTGAAGAAGGGGCTGTTTCCAACTACAGGCTTCAGCTTGCCCAGACGCTGGATAATGCGAACGGCTGCGCCACCCACAACAAAAGCGACAACACCGGTTTTTTCCTTATAGAGACCCGCATCAAGAAACTAAAAAATTTCTAATTAGTAACACTTCCTGTTACTAAAACGGCCCGCTTTGTACCGCGGCGTTTTAGGCCTTAAAACATCCTTCCTCTTACCCTCCGCCCCATTACACTGCCCCCGGATTACGTTAAACTTGATATATAGAAGTCCCCAAAAGGGGGCGGAATAAAGGAAACATATCTTCGATATAGCGAGGGACAAAAGAACATGAAAAAAACAATAATTACCGCGGCCTTGGTGTTAGGATTCTCCGGCGGGGTTTACGCGGAGAGCGCGATTAAGCAGCTGGCCGCCGCGTCCGGCTTGGATAACGCCGCCGGGGTTTCCGCTGATCTCAACAAGAGTCTCAGCGCCGTTGTCAACGCTGCGGGCGAGCGTGAACTCCCTCAGCCGCATAACGGCTTTCAGCCGGGGCATCCTCAGCCCGGTCCCAACCCCGGGCATCCTCAACCCGGTCCCAACCCGGGCTGGAACGGACACGACGGCGAATATCATCCCCAGCAGCCGGATCAGTTCCATTCCACCGGCTACACTCCGGATTGCCGCACCTGGGAATTCACTTCCCAGACCTCCAACAACCGTACTGAAGACCTTATGGTGACAGAAACGGGCAACGACTGCCATTATGTCTTCGACCCGCGCACCCACCAGCAGATAGAGGTCTGCGAGCCCTCAAGCAAGACGCACCTGCGCAATATCACGGTAACCATCCTGGGCGACCGCAAACTGGAAGACGGGGAAACGGAGAACCTCAAAGTCTGCCTCAACGATCCGTATTCGGCAACTGTGGATACAGATGACATGCTCTATAACTACACGGTGGAATCCCAGGATACAAGCGACTTCTGGACCAAAGCCACCACCTTCCACCTGACCCCGGGCGACAGAAAGCCGGCTAAACCGGACCCGAAGGAATTGTCGGTAAAAAGCGTGGGCACGGACAACTCCGGCAGCGTGCGCCTGGTGCTCAACGACCTGCGCGCCGATTACTTCAAAGGAGGGAAGATCACCATCTCCGTGGAAGGGATGAGGATACCCACAGGCGCCGGCACCGCCACCGGCGGCTCCGTGGATGATATACTCAATTCCCTTGTGTATATAAAGACGCAGGGCACGTTCGATGTGGCGCCGTCCTATGACCTTAAACTGCTGGACAAGTCCAAAGCCGGCGATTATTTCGTAACCATCAAATTCATCCGCGCCTCCGATCTTTCCGATGGCGAGACTGCCTCTATCACGAAGCAGTTCCAGCTTAAGTAAAAGAAGCCAGCGTAGATATTTTAAAGGAGATAATATGAAAAAAGTGTTTTTATCCGCGGCGTTCTCGCTGATGGTTTCAGGGGCGGCTTTTGCGGGAGAAAGCTCCAGCCTCAGATCCGGAGCGCTTTCAGCGCTTGAGCGGTCCGCAGCAATGACAGTCGCAGCACCGGCCCTGCCCGAACCTGTGCACGCCAAAGCGGCCGCCGGGGTGGTCTTTGATTGCACCGTGACGGAAGTGACGAACGCGGCTTCAGGAGCCGGCCTGGGAAACAACTCCAGGGTTTACATGACGGAAGACGCGTTTGACGGCAAAACGGTGTGGTTCGGCGACGTGTCCTACAGCGAGGGTAAGAACGATCCCATAACGCTGGAACCTTCCGTAGGGTTCAACCTAGGCGTGACCGTCAGCCCTAAAAAGAATCCCGGGACGAGCTATTCGATCGCGCTGACGCGCACTTTCCCCGGCGGCAGCGATGGCAAGATCCTTGCCAGGAATTCGTCCGGGACGGTTGATATCGCCGCTCTGTCCTGCAAGTAAGGCGCTTATCGGGAGCGGCGTATAAATACGGAAGCCCCGCAGAACGACCGCGGGGTTTCTGTTTAGTAACAATTTCTGTTACTAAAACGGCCCGCGTTGTACTGCGGCGTTTTAGGCCTTAAAACATCCTTGATCTTACCCTCCGCCCCATTACACGGCCCCCCTATTGCGTTAAACTTGATATATAGAAGTCCCCAGGAGGGGGCGGAACAAATGAAACATATCTTCGATAAAGCGAGGGGCATAAGAGTATGAAAATAATAATTACCGCGGCCTTGGTGTTAGGATTCTCCGGCTGGGTTTACGCGGAGAGCGCGATGACGCAGCTGGAAGCCGCATCCGGCTTGGATAAAGCCGCCGAGGTCGCGATGACAGCAAGCGAACAGGCTGTCCCGGCCCCGGCGTGCCGCAAAGCGGACCGGCCTGCGGTGAACGTCAGGATCTTGAGCTTTAATATCCGCACCGGTCTTCAGCTGCATATCGGCAATCTCGGGATCAATTCCGTCCCGATGTGGAATCACCGCCGCGGAGATTTCATCAAGATAGTGAAGGCCGCCCAAGCCGATCTTATCGGGCTGCAGGAGACTACGGAAATCTCCCTTCTCTTTCCCATGGTCAGCGTGCATCAATTCAAAGATATTGCCGGCGCGCTCGACGGTGAATTCGCTTCAGTTCACGAGAACGCTTCCTGCGGCGCGGACCCGAAGTGCGCGAACAAATACGACGCGCTCATTTTTTACCGGACAGCGCGCTTCGATCTTATCGACAGCGGCTCATTCGCGCTTTCGGCCACCCCCGATGTCCCATTTTCCATCAGCTCAAATGACGGCTGGCATCAGACCTTCCCCCGTCTGGTAGTTTATGCCCATCTCCGCGACAAGGCGAGCGGCAGGACGTTTTATTTCTGCACGACGCACTTTGACAACAACACCACCACAAAGCAAAATTCGGTCGAACTGCTCGCCAAACTTATGCCGGAACGTCTCCGGCTCTCGGAACCCGCGATTTTCAGCGGCGATTTCAACCTTGACAGCCGCAACGACCCGGAGCTGATGAAGGGGCTTTTGAACGGGATATGGCAGGATAGCGAAAAGGCGCCTGCGGCCGGCGCCGCGCATCCCGCCAGTTTCGATGACGGGAAGTCGCTCATCGATCATATTCTGTTCAATAAGGCCGGCGGTATGACCGTAAAATCGTGGGAAGTTCTGCCTAACCGGGTGGATCCTTTGGCTCCCCCGGTGTCGGACCACCACCCCGTCCAGGCCGAGCTGATGTTCTAATTGCCGGCCAAAGTTGCCAGTCAGCCGGGTAGATGGGGCCCGGTCTGACTTGTGGGATGGGACATTAATATTACTTATAACGGGTGAAAACTTATTGATGAGCGCCGGCATTAATCCCGGAGGTCCCAAATCCTCCTTTATCGGAGGATTTGGATGGGGCATAACGCTTGTTATGGCGCCGGCACAATTATTGTATGATAAATAAAATGAAAAATATTAAGTTCTTGTTCGTAGTTCTGGCATTCTGGGGGTGTTCCGGCATCGCTTTTAACAAGTCGCCGGAACAAAAATACGAGGAGATCGCCGGCAGGACTTTCCAATATCCTAAAAAAGACGTTTTTAACGCCTGTCTGACTTCGCTGCAATCCAACGGCTGGACGGTGACCAGCTCTAATTATGAGACCGGCTCGATAAGCGGCATTCGGCGCGAGGATCGCGGCGCGCCATCCGACGCCGACCTTGTCCAGCAGACGGCCGCGGTAAGCGTGGTGGAAGTTCTGCCCGGACAGACCGAAGTAAAGATCACTTCGGGTCTCAGATATCCGAATCACGGAGCAGCGGCGGCTATCCCCCCGGCGGCGGCAAAAAAAATGCCTGAAGTTTGTATGCCTTTCCTGAACAGCACCCAGGAAACGCTCTTGAAAGGCCCACAAAGCTCTGTGAAATAAGATCATCACAGAAAAGGCGGCGCGGGCCGGGCGGTTGGATAGCAAGCGCGGATCGAAGGTCCGCGCCGTCAATTGAATTTTAAAGCCAGTTCGACCGTTTCATCTATCATCTTTTTTATTCGGGCGACTTCCGGTAAGCTGTTAAACCAAAAAAGAGATTTAAATCCGTCCTTATCAAGCTCTATCCGGGTAAAACCATATTTATCCTGGAAGACATTATCGTCGTTCTTTCTGGCTTCGCGCAGCGCCCCGGCCACCAGGTCCGCCGGCTCGCCGTGAACCACGTACCAGTCCCAGTAGGGAACTTTTTCTATTACCGGCGGAAGCGGGCCGAGCGGGCGGCTGAGTCCCAGAGCGCTCTTTCTGTAAATTACCAGGCGCGAGCCGGGAAGGTTCTGCACGCGGCATAACACTTTAACTTCAGCGTCCTTGTCGTTAACGATATCCAGCAGCACTTCCATTCCGCGGATCACCGCTTTCATACCCTTGTTCCCCATCGGACCGGGCGGGGGAGAAAAGCCTAGCTGTTTCCCCACCGATTCTTCGGAGGGGATCACTTGATAGGACAGAACAATTCCGGTCGCCGCGATGACGCAGAAAGACGCGGTGATAAAGGTGTAGCTGAAAGGCGGCGGGTCCATTCCCAGCAGGCCGATGAGCGCGATCATCGCGCTGAGCGCGGAAAATATGGGCGCTATGACAGGCTGCTCGTTCTTGTCCTGCTTGCATAAAAAACTGCCGATGCCGGACGCTAAAGCCAATACGATCGCCAGGCTACAAAGCCTGCCAAGGGCTAATTGCGATAATTTCCAGATATTTTCCAGCTTGAACATCAAATAAACAAAAACAAAGTCGGCGACCGCTAAAGAGCTCATGATCTTATGCATAGATCGTCCTAAACTGGGATGTTCCGCGCCAGGGCCGTGCCGATCTTTACCAGGTCGTCTATATCGGCTATGCTCCCGACGTAGCCGTCATAGGAGATCCTCAGGTTCGGCATTCCGACGAACACCTGCAGCTTCCCCGTTCTCTTGCGGGTCTCGATGCGCGTCCAGGCCAGGAGAACTTCCCGTGCCGCGGGATCGAGCAGGCGCGCGCCAAGAGCTCTGTCCCCCGTCAACATTACGAAATGGGCGGCGAACGGCGTATCCAGCGGTTCCAGCAGAAAGTCGCCGCGCAGGAGCTGATGGCAGGCGTCCTGCGGCGAGCAGCCAAGCGCTTCAAAGGTCGCCGTCAGCAGCCCCGTTATCGCGCCTTCCAGCATCGCCCCCGCACGGCTCTTGAAAAAATCATAAGCGCGCCGTTCGAGTATCCACGCGGCAAGCTCCCGCCGTTGAAAACTATCCGAAGACCATTGTGAAGAATAGCGGGTCCCGGTCGACGCCGTTGCGTCGCGGTGCACTTCGAGCGTCCAGGGCGCGGCGCCGCCGGCGGTCTCTATCCTGTAGCACAGGCGCAAGCCCTCATTGGAGACGCCGCCGAAGCCGATCACCGAGTTGGGGCCGGCTTCATAGGTCCAGCCGCGCTCCGCCGCGGCCTCGATGATCTCTTGCTTGAGTTTGTCGTTATAGAGATAGGCCCGCCAGATGCCGTAAGCGGCCAGCCCGAACAGAGCGATGAAAATGATCATAATCAAAGAGGAGCCCATAGCGAATATATCTCCTTCCCAAAAAATCAGATAAAACTGATTATTTGGGACCTTGGGAATGAATTTGCCGACGGCAGCTTCAGCATTCTGCGGGAAATGGAGTTTCACCAAAGGGTGGAAACTTTTTGATGAGCGCCGGCATTAATTCTAACCGTGAGTCAGGTTAATAATACAAATTACCCGGCCCCTGATGGAATTGCGTCAGAAATCCCAAAAGCTCAGGTAACTTTCAATAAAGCGATTTGGGCACGCAGAAGACCTTAAAAATCAAAAAATCTTCCTTTTACAACTGTCTCACGGCCAGCCGGGTGGCATGCCGGTAGACTTTCT
>Ga0118677_10000860_pt1 | contig 65464 bp, 55 predicted proteins | sample AliMusrvi5mmetaG_FD_86154 | JGI IMG/M metagenome (GOLD analysis project Ga0118677, IMG submission 86154) | reverse complement strand
GTATCGCTCTACAAATGAATATTAAACTGCCGGATCTTTACCAGGTCATCAATATTCCGCTCCACTATTTCATAAATGATCAGATCGGGCTTCTCGCTTTCCATGAGACTCCTGCCGAAGGGATGCCAGATCATAACGGATTCCCCGAATGTCTCTTTTATAAACGGGGCCATTACCGTGAAAAATGAATCGCGGTAAACAAGTGCTTTCAGCGGACGGGCAGGATTGGTATAGCGGATGGCGAAATCATCCGGATTCCCTGTGTAGTAATCGGGAAGGGGGATTTTTATGATCTTTTTATCTGTACGACTCTCAAACAGTGGTTTCATGACCACCCGCTCTTCCGGAATCGTCAGGGAAAGCATCGGGGTCAGGTCGCCGTCTGATGATACGATTGTATCAAGTTCGTAATCGTTCAGTGATAATGGCCTTACTTGCGGGAAATCCTCAGCGATGACATCCATCAGTGTCCGGTACCCAATGAAGGCACCGAAGGAGTTCCAGTGGGTATCATTCCGATGAAACAGCCGCCTGTCACTGTAATGTGAAAAATCCTTTTTCAGGTCGATAACAGGAATCCGGTCACGCTTCATCCGGCTGATCAGCTGCTCTGGCTTGGTGGGGTGATCAAACTGCAGGATGGGCAGGTATTTCCCGTACACCGAAAGCTTATTGGGTGCGATGGCGACATAGAGTTTTATACCCCGCTCCCTGCACTCCTTATCGATGGTGAGAAGATTTTTTTCGATCGTATCAAGCTGCGTTTCGGAAAAATAAATAATTCCCTTTGACTCTTTTATTACATTATTGAAGGAATCTCCGAGAAAATACCAGTTGTCGGTGCCCCTGACGGCCTTTTCAGGATAAAGGATTCCGCCAAACAGGGATACTTTGCAGAATCTGTATAGAGAAAGCAATTCACTGCGGAAACCTAAATGATCCGAATAATAGCTGTTTACACGTTGAATGTACTGATCGATGGAGGCATAAGGATTGGATTGTCCGTGAAGGTCAAACCGGGGAAAAGACGCACTTTTTCTGTTTTCACCTGAAAGCACTTCGCTTTTATTAAACAGGATCATTCCCGCCATCGGAAGGCAGAAAATCAGGATAACGCCCAGCACACACACCTTATATCGCCAATCTCTCTTCATAGCTTTCAGAACCTGAAATAGATAAATGGATTGTAGGTTTGCGCGGTGACGTATGAAAGTGAAAAGAGAAACAGTGAAAAGAGAAAAACAGAATGAAAAAGATAAAAGATAATTCCACTTAGCCTGCTGCCGGCAGATAATTCCAGCATGCGGTTTTTCATGTTTGAGAGCAGTGGCGTTGAGAGAATGGCTGCCACTGCCAGCACCATGAAGGTCTCCCTGTTGATGATAAAAAACGAGAAATAACTGGTTAAGGAATCCGAACCGGTCGAATAAACGAAGAGTCTTTCATAGAACCGGATAGCCTGGGCTGGTCCCGCAGTACGGAACAAAACCCATCCGCCCATGACGACAAGGATGGTATAAAGGTGCTGCAAGGGGATCCAGAGTTTATGAAGGGCACGTTTCAGCAATACCTGCTCCAGGATCATAAAGAGGGCATACCAGATGCCCCAGGCGACGAAGTTAACCGATGATCCATGCCAGAAACCGCAGATGATAAAGGTGATCATGGTGGCCACCGTGTAAAGGAGGTTATCGGTTTTGATCCCAAAATAGATGTCCTTTTTCCATTTTCCTGAAAGTTTATAAGCGACCGGCAGGAAGATATAATCGCGTAACCACAAGGATAGTGTCATGTGCCACCTTTTCCAGAATTCGCGGATATTTCTGGCGATATACGGATAATTAAAGTTTTCCGGAATGGTAAAACCAAGCATCATGCCCAGCCCGATCGCCATGTCGGTGTAGCCGGCAAAATCGAAGAATATCTGCAAGGTATACGATGCCACTCCCAGCCATGCCATGGGCATGGAAAGATGATCGGCCGGAACTGAAAAGATCCGGTCGGCCGAAGCGCCGAGGGTATCAGCTATCATTACCTTTTTGGCCAGACCGAAGATAAACCGCTCCGCACCGCCTGCCATCTGCTTCGGTGAAAGCTTTCGGGAGTGAAGATCACTCTTCAGATCAGTATACCTCGCGATAGGTCCGGCGATCAACAGAGGAAAAAACGAAAACCAGGCAGCAAAATCGATGAAGTTATATTCCGGCTCTGTCTTAATCCTGAATACATCCACCTGGTAGGAGATGGCCCTGAAGGTATAAAAACTGATCCCGACCGGAAGGATGAAAGCGATGATGCTGCTAAACCGTGATGCAGGAAGCGGCATAATTCCTGCGGCCAAATGAAGGATGTCGTAGAGTAGAAAGTGATATTTAAAAAGTAAAAGGAGGCCGAGATTCAGGATGATGCCCGTCGCCAGGACAAGGATCTTTCTTTTTTTGACGATAAGGAGGCCGAAATAAAAGTTCAGACAAATAGAAAAGAAAAGGATAACCGAAAGAATTTTGTCGAACCACAAAACCAGGAAAAGACTGAATGCAAGAATTAAGAAATTTCTGAATCTCTCCGGAATTAAATAATACAAGACCAGAAAAACCGGCAAAAAAAGAAAAATGAAGATAACGTGTGTGAAAAACATCCTGTAAACAGCATTTATAATTAAGTCTCATCCGCCACTGGCGCGCGTCTCTGAAGCGTGCCCATTGGCATTATAAATCAGGACGGAAATTTAGCAATTAAATTCAAACCAGCAGATGACAGATGGCGCGCGTCCTAAGATGGCGCGCGTCTCCGACGCGTGCCGGTATCGCTCGAACAAATACCAGACACGCGTCAGAGACGCGCGCCAGTTGCATTCTGATGAACTCTTCCTTAAGTAAAGATTTTCTCCTCTTTTTCAATAACTTTGTTTTCCTTCACACAAAACTCCAACGCCATGAAAACAATCGCCATCGTCTTCCTGCTCCTTCTGGGAGAATTCGCTTATTCTGCCGTTGATTCCATTCATGCAAGCTCGAAGATCACCGATGTTACCGTTTTCTTCAGCGGCGCCCAGGTTACGCGGAAAGCGCCCCTGAAGATCAGCCGGGGCAAGCATATCCTTTTGATCGACAAGCTCCCCACGGATGTGAATCCGCAGAGCATACAGGTGGAATCTATTGATGGCTGCACCATCCATTCGGTGAAGTATACGATCCTGAGCCATGATGTGAATTCAAAAGAGAGCGGGGAAACGGCCATCCAGGCTAAGATCGATTCCCTGGAACTGAAATGCAAGGTGATCCGGAACAAGATCAGCGTTTTCGACCTGGAGGAGAAACTGATGGAGGATAACAGCATCCTGGTGAAAGGCAATGGAGGGACCACGGTCACGGCCATCCGCGAGGCAGCGGATTTCTACCGTTTGCGCCTGAACGAGATCCGGCAGTCGAAACTCAGCCTGGAGACGGATCTGGATGCCGCTACACGCATCATCCGCGACCTTACTGCCCGGATCAACAAGAAGTCAGCCGAGTCGAAGAAATACTACGGCCAGATCATGGTAACGATCGATTGCGACCGGGAGATCAACGGCACTCTTAAAATGAGCTTTTACATCCCTTCCGCCGGCTGGGCACCCTCTTATGACTTCCGGGTGAACGACATCAGCAAGCCCCTCGTCATTGTTTATAACGCCAATGTTTTCCAGACTTCCGGTGAAGCCTGGGAGAATGCCGCCATCCGTCTGGCCACCAGCAATCCTAACCTGGGTGGTAATGAACCTGAAATGCGGCCCTGGGTGCTGGGCGCTTCAAACCCGGTTCAGCCTGCTGCACCCCAGCCGGTCAACGAGGGCCAGTCCCAGTTTCGCTTTGAACCACTGCAGGGAGATGCCGCGGGCTGTAAAGGCAAGGTGATCGATGCAGAAACCCATGAAATTATCTCCTTTGCCAATGTGGTGGTCCTGAAGGATCATACGCAGATTGCAAATGCAACTACCGATTTCGACGGCAACTTTGTGATCCGGCCGGTGCCGGATGGGATTTACTCTCTTAATGTCACTTTTGTCGGCTATGAACCCTGTACGATCTCTAATATCCCAGCGATGGCAGGTCAGTTCACCATCCAGGACATCCGTTTGAATGCAAGTTCACTAAACCTGTCGGAGATTGAGGTGGTTGATTACAAACTTCCCAGAATCAGTAAAGACCAGGCTGCTTCTGAATTTAAAATCTCCAGGAATGAAAACCTGAGGGGATCCGGCTCATCGAGGATCCTTCTGGAACCCCAGAGTTTTGATCTCATCTCCAACACGTTAAAAACAAATGTGGCCAACCTGGAATACACCATCGACGTGCCCTATACCATTCCTTCGGATGGCGCGGATTACAGCATTAAGATAAAGGAGATCAGCCTGCAGGTGAATTATGTGTATCATGTCGTGCCGAAACTCGATCCGGATGCATTCCTTACTGCCGAGATCCCCGGATGGAATCAGCTCAACCTCTTGCCGGGCAAGGCAGGGATCTATTATCACGGCACCTATACCGGCGAAACCGGCATCCAGTCCGGGCAGGAGTCAGATACACTGAAAGTCTCCCTTGGCCGCGACAAGAACATCCTGGTGAAAAGGGAGGGCAATAAGAAACTCTACGACAAAAAAACCATCGGCAACAACGTCCGCGAAACCGTTGCCTGGGACATCACCCTGAAGAACAACAAAGACAATCCCATCCATGTCGTCCTACAGGACCAGTTCCCCCTCTCCTACCGCAAATCCATCGAGGTTGAAAGGCTGGAATCATCAGGCGCCGCCATCGACGACAAAACCGGCAAACTCACCTGGACCATGGATATCGACCCCGGCATCAAAAAAGTTGTCTCCTTCAGCTATTCGGTAAAATATCCACGATATTCAAACCCCGGAACGGAATAAAAACAACGTCAACAGGCGCACATCTAGAGATGGCGCGCGTCTTTAGATGGCGCGCGTCTCCGACGCGTGCCGGCGTTGGTCATACAAATACAAGGCACGCGTCAGAGACGCGCGCCATTAAGGATATTATTGCTACTTTTGTAATCCTATTCAACTGCGATGAAAAAGAAACTTTCCGTCTTCGGGATCCTCTGCATGCTGATGCTCAAGCATCCTCCCATGCCGCAGTTCTCATTGTTCCAGAAACATTCCATCGTCCAGATCCGCGGCTTTTCAATCAAAGCCGTTGCATTGCAGTTTTTTTCGAATTAAACGATGCTGGCACGCGTCAGAGACGCGCGCCAATGAGGTTGACTACAAGGGTGAAATTGATTCCATTCAGTTTACCATCGAATGGATCTGTCCGTTGTCAAGATGTATTTTGACATTGCCATAGACGGCAGCAATCGGGCTATGAGTTACCATCACAACAGTGATCCTGTTCTTTTCATTGATGTTTTTCAAAAAATCCAATATTTCAACGGACAAATTGGGATCTAAATTACCCGTGGGTTCGTCAGCAAAGATAACCGATGGTGAATTTACCAATGCTCTTGCAATGGCAACCCTTTGCTGTTGTCCGGCGGAGAGTTCCCGGGGAAGATGGTTTAACCGCTTTTCCAGTCCTACTGATTCCAGTACGTTCATGGCAAGTCGTTTTTGATCTTTAACCGGTGTTTTGGTTAATGCCAATGGGAGCATTACATTCTGCAGCGTTGTTAAATAGGGTATAAGCGCAAAACTCTGCATGATAAATCCGACATTTTTCCTTCTGAAACGGGCAAGTTTACTGTCGGGAACATTGGTCAACTCTTTTTCAAGAAAACTGAATGTACCTGATGTAGGTCTGATCAACCCTGCAAGCGTAAGCAAAAGGGTTGTTTTACCCGAACCGGAGGGGCCTGTGATTGTAACAAAACTACCCTGTTCAACAGCAAGGGAGATGTTTTTCAGGGCTTCAACGGCACCGTCTTTATGCTGGTATGTTTTTGATAAATGGTGTGTTTCAATAATATTCATCCCTATTCCTCCTGCATGTTTGAAAAAGGTTCAATTTTCGCTGCGAAATAAGCAGGAAGCAATGATCCCAAAATTGAAATGGTAATTGAAATCAAAACCGCCCACAGCATAAATAACGGTATGGCTGAAACCTGTATCTGAGCAAAGACAGGTCCCATATAATACGCGGCAATTGTTCCAGCGAAATATCCGATAACTCCCCCGATTAATCCTAAAATCGTGGCTTTCAACAACAGAATTTTATAGATTTCGCTTTTCAGCGTACCTATCATTCTTAAAATGCCGATCTCTTTTCTGCGCTCATTTACATTTGCCCACATATAATTTCCAATGGAAATACTACCCACAAAAAGAATTATGATCAAAACAATGACAGAAGTTTTATTCATCATTTTATTGGTTTCAATCTGTGTGGAAACGATCTGATTGATCGTAGTTATCCGCGTATCCGGCAGAATGTTTCTTAACTTGCTTAATAAGCCGTCGGATATTGCATTACAGCAACCCATGATTTCGATAGCGCTGATCTGATTTTCGATGCCGAAAATATCCTGTGCGGCTTTTAAATTTATAAATATTCTGTCATCGTCAACTGTTCCGGTTTCACCAATAACCTTAGCAACGATAAATTCTTTATCCTGAATTTTCAACTTGTCTTTTTCCCTGAGGTTAAGAGTTTTTGCGACCTGCACTCCTAAAAGACACTCAGAGTACGTTAAGCTGTCAACTCCTTTCCGCTTTAATTTTTCATCTTCATAACCATGACTTTTATTGCCGGAAGGGGCGCAACTCGTCTGCAATTCCTTGCCAAACCGCGTCGTCTGCCACAACGGCTTTGACGCTATTTCATTTTTAGGCTGAATTCCCGTTAGAACAAATTTCTTATCACCGATGGTGATCCTCCTTGTTAATTTCGGTGATAAATTATCTACACCTTTTATGTCGGAAGTCAGGATCTTTTCAACATATTCCATCGGTATCGTCGGAGCATCTATATCGGAGGTATAATAATCGTCGATACTTGCAGCTTGCGGCAACACCAGAATGTTTGCGCCAAGATTGTCTAATTTGACTGCTACTGCTTTTTCGGAAAAAACATTGATTGTCCTGATCCCTACAATGACTGCAATTCCAATAACAATTGCCATTAAGCTGGAAATAAGCTGGGATTTTTTAGTCCAAAGCTCGATCCACACCAATTTTAACAGGTTCATGGATTTATTTTTAGTAACTGTCTAAAATTAATTTAAAGGCTAATCATTCTCATAAAAAGACACAGAAATATATTATAAAAGATTGACTATCAGTTGTTTAAATGAATATATTTATGTAACTTTATGGTGTCCAAACACATAGAGAAACATGAAGACATATCCAAGCAACCTCACCGATAGTCAATGGGGAACAATGTTAGACATTTTAAAAGACAAAAGAAAGCGCAAGTACACTTTAAGAGAAATTTTTGATGCCATATTCTATTTACTTAAAACAGGTTGCCAATGGCGTATGCTTCCGACCGATTTTCCATCATGGAAACTCGTCTATTACTATTTTACAAAATGGAAAAACGATGGTACAATTGAGCTGGTTCATGAGTTATTGAGAGATAAGACTCGAAAAAAAGCAGGTAAAAATGAATCACCAAGCATTGGTATTATTGATAGTCAATCCGTAAAAACGACAAGAAGTGGTGGCGTTTGCAGAGGCATTGATGGGGGTAAAAAAACAAAGGGCAGAAAAAGACATATTATTGTTGATACCATGGGGCTTTTGTTAGCAGTAATCGTACATGCAGCCAATGAACATGACAGCAAATCAGCACCGATGGTAATGGCAGAGTTGAGAGGCCGGTTTTATCGTCTGGTAAAAATAATCGCTGATGGAGGTTATCGGGGAGAATTAATTGAAAATACCCGCAGAACCTTTGGCTGGATTGTGGAAATCGTGATGAGAAAAGACACTTCCAAAAAATTTGAAGTGCTGCCTCAACGATGGATTGTGGAAAGAACGTTCGCATGGTTTGAAAGTTATCGCAGGCTAAGCAAAGACTTTGAATTTCAAACTGAAACCAGTCAGGCTATGATACAATTAGCGATGATAAAGCTGATGCTTAACAGAATCAAAAATTAAAATTTAGACAGTTACTTAGTTATAAATTACTTTTTGCCGCAGCCACTTTTATCACTGTTACCCGGGCAGCAACCACCAACTTTTTTATTGACAGAAGCTACAAGGTCCTTTGATTTTGCTGTTGCTTCAAGTGTTCCTGTATTTTGTCCCTTCCCATTAAATACTAATACCGTTGTTTTATTTTTGTCAGGCGTTAACAATGCTAAAAAATTGGCTTCTTCTTTGCTGTCAACATCAAGGAAAAACTGGTTGGCCTTATTTCCAAGAACTGTGATTGCGCTCTTACACTCCGTTGTCAGTGCAGGAATGTCTTTAGCATTTTTCTTTCCGCATATAATAAAAGCAGCTTTCCCGTTTTCAAAACCCAGCAATACATCGGCCTGGGTTTTCGTAGGCAGATAAGAGATCAGTTTGTCGACTGAAGCATCAGCAGTACTAAGGCTGCCTGACACTACCCCATTAGATGCAACAACCAGAATAATCGGCAACGGCGCACCGGAAAGTCTGTATTTGGATATTAAACCCGCGTTTGCATTGTCATCTCTGTTCAGTGCTACAACAGCGGTGTTTTTAACCTTTTTTTGTGCTTCCGTTACAAGCTTCGCCAGAGCATCAGTTCCTTTGGCGGCCTTGTCGGTAACGATGATGTAAATTGATTTACCTGCCTTCTGTGACTTTTCAATTTCCTTCACAGTCTGGGCGAAAGAAGTGCTTGTTAACAGGACCATTAAAAACAAGCAAAGCATTTTTTTACGATTCATGGTATTGGGTTTTAAGATGACTAAACACTTCTGTATTTAATTTTATTCATGATGTCAGAAAGTTACAAATGATTATTAATAAACCAAGAAAAATCAGTTAATCCAGAAGCAGGAATGGTCTTGACGGCGCGCTCCTGGAGGCGCACGCCAGTTGTGGGTCTGCATACGAATATATTGTACCCTTTCGGGTATCATATTGCTTGAATGACAAAAAAACATACCCGACCGGGTGTAGTATTTAATAATATTAGTATATTTGTACCCTAAAGGGTATATTTATGGAATTAAAGGACTTTATCAAAGAAAAGAGACGCGAGGTAAATCTGACGCAGCCCGACCTTGCAGACAAGGCGGGTGTCGGACTCCGGTTTGTCAGGGAAATGGAACAGGGAAAACTAACCCTGCGGATGGATAAGGTGAACCAGGTTCTTCAATTGTTCGGGTATCAGCTGGGTCCTGTTGAAATGAAAAATGAAAAATGAAAAACGAAAAATGAAAAACGAAAAATGGCAAGAGCAGAAATAAAAATTTATGAACGGACAGCGGGGTGGCTTACCCAGGATGAAAATGGGTACCATTTTTCCTATGATCCATTGTATCTGAACTCAGCGGATCCGGAAGCAATAAGTCTTACCCTGCCGTTACAGGAGACAGCATTTTCCAGTACGGTTCTTTTTCCATTTTTTGATGGGTTAATTCCGGAAGGCTGGTTGCTAGAAATTGCCGAAAAAAACTGGAAACTGAATCCGCGTGACCGGATGGGTTTGCTGCTGGCCTGCTGCAGGGATTGTATTGGGGCAGTGAGTGTTTATGAAGTAAAAGAAGATCAGAAATGAAACGGTGTTTATCTTGTTATCAACCATTGGAGGAAAACGAAGTTGATTTTCATCCGCGATGCAGCAGGAAAATGTTTGGCCAGCCTATCCCTCCCATTCTGCCATATACTGAGGAACAGATGGGGGAGCTCGCTCTGCAGGTTGTGCAAAGCCAGGAAACAGTAACGGGTGTTCAGTCAAAACTCTCCTTGCATTTGCAGGCTCCTGATGGACAACGTGGGCCAAAGAGATTCACGATCGTCGGATTATGGGGCGGTTACATTCTAAAACCACAAACCGGCCATTATCCGCAACTGCCGGAAGTTGAAGATCTGACAATGCACCTGGCGGGCCTTGCAAAAATCGAAGTTGTTCCTCACAGTCTGGTTCATCTTCAGTCGGGCGGCCTTGCCTATATTACGAAAAGGATAGATCGGGAAAAAACACAGAAACTGCACATGGAGGATATGTGCCAGCTTACGGAGCGATTGACAGAAGACAAATACCATGGCTCTTATGAGCAGGTAGCCAAAGCCATTCTGAAATATTCCCGAAATCCGGGACTTGATGTGGTTAATTTCTTTGAACAGGTTCTGTTCTCATTCCTCACAGGGAATACAGACATGCACCTGAAGAACTTTTCTTTATTGAAAAAACCCGGCCTTAGATATACTCTTTCCCCAGCCTATGACATGGTTTCAACAGCCCTGGTAAATCCTGCCGATGATGAAGACATGGCACTGACTCTGAATGCAAAAAAGAAAAAAATCAGCCGCAAAGATTTCCTTGCTGCATTCAATGTATCAAAACTGGATCAAAAGCAACAAGACAACATCTTCAGGAAAATGGAAGATGCAAAAGGGGCGTGGATGGATTTTATCGGGTTCAGCTTTTTAAGTGACAATTTTAAGGAGCGGTTGATGAATATCATTGATCAGCGATTCAGTAGGATTCGCTGATGTTCTGGACAGGCCGGAAATACTGGCCATATTATACCGATTTGGGATGAACCGTTTAACCGGTTTCCAATCAATTTATCAGGATGCTAAATTGCCACATCCGTGCTTTTTTTCCGGAGAATGTATGCCGTTCCGACACCCAGGAGTGCAACTGCCAGGAGAATAAGGCCCCATTGCGACAAGGTTGGCACATTGGTTACAATGGTCCAATCATAAGAAATCTCATTGGAGCATACCTGGAGGCTATTAGCGGGGGACGACATACAGGCTCTGATCACGTCGGTTCCAACAACTGATCCGGTATACGACATTGTAGCCAATCCGTTTATATCGGTAACAGCAGTTCCAAGGATACCGGCGTTCGGGCCGGACAGCACGGTGAATGTAATGGAACGACCTGGTAAAGGAGCACCTTGTCCATTAACAACATGTGCAAATACTGAATGGCTGACATTTACAGGACCTGAGGTTGAAATTTGCGACAAAACGATCCCCTGTCCGATAATTGCAGAGCCTGATACCACAAAATAGGATAAAAAGACATTATCATTATTGGACGGGTTGGTTGTATTTACAGTGATGTTTGTGGTTGTATTCGTAATAAAAGGAAGGAGAGAATACAATTCATCATCCTGACGTTGATTATAAGTAAAGCCATTAGGATCAGCAGGGTTTGTATTTACATCACCAATCCCGCCGACAGTGATAAGGTTTCCGTTAAAAGGGGTGTCCACTGCATCATCTGCACCACCGGCTGAACTGGTAAGGCGGCTCCCGTTAACATCCACAGTGGAATATTGCTCGCCATATCCCTCGGCTGACTGAAAACTGAACCCTATTCCTAACCCCATGTCCAAAACGGCACCCGGGGCATTGGGATCAATGGGTGTACCAAGTGTTACTGAGTAGCTGTCTCCGGTAGTACTCAACCCACCAAACATGATGATAATTGTTTTATCCGTTGCTCCGGCATCATTAAAAACAACCAGCAATGCCTCACCATCCGGCTGATAAACCGACAGACTGCATTCGGTAACCGGGAGCGTTGAAATACCTGCACCCAGCGGATTTACAATCGGGGCAACAATCGTCGTTACATCAGCATAATAGTTTGTAAAATATTGATAAGGAACAATGCCATCCCACGTGACCGGAGTACTGGCCAGGGTGATACATCCTGGTGAAAGTGTAGCAATAGTAAGTGCGGAAAAAAAGTACGCCTTTTGAACAGTGGCTGTTGCTGAAGGCTTATTCACGCGAATGGTCATATCGGAGCCGGCTTTGCCGATTCCATCAGCAGACAGTGTGTAATGGCCGGTGACAGAGTATAACTGGCTCATACCCACCGACGTATTTGGTACCGGTCCTCCTGAATTCGAAAACAAGCCGGGGCCTGTTGCATACATTTTCAGGGAGAAAGAAACCATCGCGAGGAGGATGGCTGCAAAACTCAATTTCATAAAAATTTTTTTCATACTGGTTTGGTTTTCATTAAACATAAATAAAGTTTGGGGAATATTTCTGGTTTTGGTGACTGACCGTTTTGAGAATATCCCGGATACTATTTATCATAACAAACCATCCGGTTTATCAGCAATGGATTAACCCTTAAATACTATGTTGTTAAAAAATCAATCCAAATATAGTATATAACAAGTATAAATACAACTATTTTTTACAAAAGAGTTTCAATTAAACACTATTTGTGTTCTTTTCAGAACAAAAGGCCTGATCAGATTACATCGAATGGAGCAAACCTGATTCCCTTATTCAATGGCTGACAGAGATGGTGATTGGAGGTTTTTCCTTCTTATTACTAATGGAATGGAAAATGGGTTGGGTAATTATCAGCCTGGGTCTGAAGTGTAAAGTGCGGAGTGTAAAGTGCGAAGTGAATATTTCAGACTTCGCACTTTACACTCCGCACTTGAACGGGGTGGGCCCACCTGGACTTGAACCAGGGACCACCTGATTATGAGTCAGGTGCTCTAACCGACTGAGCTATAGGCCCGGGGGTAATTACGAGTTGTAAGTTGCAAGTTGTAATTTAACTTGCAACTTGCAACTTGCAATTTGCAACTTGCAATTAATTTGTGCTGCAAAACTATTGATTTTTTCCGATGTTTGCAAACTGAAATTCAGGTGACCAGGGCGAGCTATGATAAAACTTATTTCTTCAATCCCCGGCAGTGACGGGATACGGAACATCATTTTCGATTTCGGGAATGTGATCTGCGACATCGATATCAGCCTCACTGAGGCGAAGTTCCGGGAGTTCGGACCGGGAAATCCGGACTCAGGATCGGCGGAACATTCGGCCCAGCTCTTTGATAAACTGGTGGCTCAGTATGAAGCTGGCGGGGTTAGCTCGCCGGACTTCCGGACCCTCATCCGGGAACATTATGTTGTACCGCCATCCGATGAGGCCATCGACTTGGCCTGGAATGCTCTGCTGCTGACCATCCCCGAACGCCGGATCACCCTGCTGAATAAAGTTAAAACAGCCTACCGTATCTTCCTGCTGAGCAACTCCAACGAGATCCATTACCTCCATTACCTTGAGGATTTCAAGGTCAAATCGGGACTGCAGCATTTTGACGACCTCTTCGAAAAGGCCTATTTTTCATTCCAGGTAAAGCTATCAAAACCTGATCCGGCCATCTTCGAGATGGTGCTGCACGAGAACAGCCTCATCCCCTCCGAAACCCTCTTTATCGACGATACCCTGAAACACGTTCTTGCCGCGCGGAACGCCGGTATCAATGCTTACCACCTGGAAAACGGCATGGATATCTGCGGGCTGTTTATATAGGAACGTAACATTTTGATTAAAAATCTCTTGACAAATCAGGAGAAAAGCATTACCTTTGCCCCCCCTTTAAAACGGGCTCCTTACTATGAAACTATCGCAATTTCGCTTTCATCTCCCTCCCGAACTAATCGCCAGTCACCCCTCCAAGCAGCGGGACGATGTTGGTATGATGGTCCTCGACCGCAAAAACCAGAAGATCGAACACCGGAATTTCAAAGACATTCTTGATTACTTTGGCGAAGGTGATGTCTTCGTTATAAACAACACCAAGGTCTTCCCTGCAAGGCTTTATGGTGAGAAGGAAAAAACGGGCGCCAAGATCGAGGTGTTCCTGCTCCGCGAGCTGAACCGTGAATCCCGTCTTTGGGATGTCCTGGTTGACCCGGCCCGAAAGATCCGTATCGGAAACAAGCTCTATTTCGGAGATGATGATTCCCTCGTGGCTGAAGTCATCGACAACACCACCTCCCGCGGAAGAACGATCCGTTTCCTGTTTGACGGTCCCTACGACGAATTTAAAAAGACCATACAGCAACTGGGACAAACCCCGCTGCCGAAGATCCACAACAGGGCAGCAACAGTGGAAGATGAAGAGCGTTATCAGACCATCTTTGCCAAACACGAAGGCGCTGTAGCCGCACCGACAGCCGGCCTGCATTTCAGCCGCGAGATCATGAAACGGCTCGAACTCCAGGGTGTCTCTTTTGCCGAACTGACGCTTCATGCCGGACTGGGTAACTTCCGCACCATCGATGTGGAGGATCTTACCAAGCACAAGATGGATTCAGAAGAGATCATGATCGACCAGGAGACTGCAGAGATTGTTAACAGGGCCAAGGACCAGCACCGCAAAGTGGTTGCCGTTGGCACCACCGTCATGAAGGCTGTTGAATCCTCCGTTACCATTTCAGGTAACCTGAAAAGCTACAAGGGCTGGACCAACAAATTCATCTTTCCGCCTTACGAATTCAGCATTGCCAACGCAATGATCACCAATTTCCACCTGCCGCAGACTCCCATGATGATGATGGTTTCCGCTTTTGCAGGTTATGACTTCCTGATGGAGGCCTACCGTATTGCCGTGGAGAAAAAATACAAGTTCTTCACTTACGGCAACCCGATGCTGATCATTTAATTAATTCCCTTTTCCTGATGCAGGATTCTGTCATTATCGTTGCCGGCGGTGCCGGGATCCGGATGAATGCAGGGATCCCGAAACAGTTCATGCTGCTGCGCGGCGAGCCGGTACTCATGCATACCATCCGTGCCTTCCATCAATGCAACAAAAACTTTGCGATCATCCTTGCCCTTCCCGAAGAACACATCAGCACCTGGCACGACCTCTGCCGGCTGCATGACTTTACGATCCCTCATACGGTGGTTGCCGGTGGAACAACAAGGACACTCTCCGTTAAAAACGCCCTGGCCAGGGTTCACGATGACGGACTCGTTGCCGTTCATGACGGAGCCCGCCCCATGGTATCAGCCGGACTGATCCGGGCTGCATTTGATGCCGCCGGAAAATACGGTAACGCCATCCCCGTGCTGCCGGTGACGGAATCACTGCGCGAAACTGACCATGAGCGAAGCTTCCCCGTTGACCGCACCCGCTTCCGGATCGTACAGACACCCCAGGTGTTCCAAACAGATAAACTGAAAGCCGCCTATGCCTCCGCTCCCGGCGATAACTATTCCGACGATGCCACCGTACTCGAACTGACCGGCGAAAAAATCCATCTCATGGAGGGGGATCCGAAGAACATTAAAATTACGGTGATGGCGGACCTGGAGATGGCTGAAAGGATTTTCGATTAGACGATTGAGGGATTGAGAGATTGGATGCTGAGATTTTTGTTTTGAGTTTTATATCAATCAGGTCAATTAGATCAATTAGAAATTCAACTCTTCCTCCCTTTCCACTCGTACGAAAGGAAATTCCCTACAAGTCCGACTACTGAAACGTAGATAACATTCAGGAGCTGAACAACCGGAACCAGCCACAGCAGCTTTCGTTTTCCAGGCAGCCCTGCCATTTTCCAGAGTGCCGGGAATTCAATCACCATCTTCAGTGCAAACAGAATTATCGTCAGGAACAAAACCGCTTTGCTGAAGATTCCGGCAACCAGACCGGCCAGCAGTATAAAATTAAAAAGGTAGGTAACGATCGCGACAAAAAGAATGGTGAAATCGCGGTAGCCTTTATTCTTCGAGACCCAGCGCACCCGCTGCTGCCAGAACCCGTCAAAGGTCGGGACGGCATCGGTTCTGACAACGGACTTTTCATCCCAGAGAAACCGTACGGCACCGGCACCATATCTTTTCCTGAACTTGCTCATCAGGAACATATCATCCCCTGACGGAAATCCAAGATTATCATCGAATCCGCCGGACTCCGTGAAGGCTTTCTTTTCGTAAGCCAGGTTCGCGCCGTTGCACATCACCGGCATCCCGACCCTGCAAAGTCCTGCCGTTGCGGTCATCAGGGCCATGAATTCGAGTGACTGTATCCGGGTGAAAAAGTTATGCTCATTATGAAATGCCACAGGTCCGAGAATCATCTTCGGGCGGGATCGTTCATAGGTGGCAACGACTGAAGAAATCCAGCTTTTTCCTGTCCGCACATCTGCATCCGTTGTCAGGATCAGTTCGCCGGCAGCCTTCAGAATGGCCATGCGGATCGCCTCCTTCTTAAAGGTTCGTCCCTGGTTTCCCTTGCCGGTGGAGAGGATCGTCAGATGAAAACCAGGGCAGCCCTGACGGAAGCGTTCAGCGATCTCCTGCGTCCCGTCCGTTGAGCCGTCATCCACAAGGATCACTTCATAAAGGTCGGAAGGATAGTCCTGCAAGGCCAGATCCTGCAGGGTATTGAAAATATTCAGTTCCTCGTTCCGGGCGGGGATGATCACGGTGACTTTTGTGGCCGGTAAATCCGCAGGGGTAATATTTTTCCGTGACCGGAAGATGCCAATCGTCATGACAAGCATGATCACAGTATAAACCGCAGCAATGGTGATAAAAACGCCCAAAATAATGGGATGGGGCGTCATGATCCTTCAGATGTTGGTTCGGGTTCGTCTTTCCGGAAGAACTTCAGGCGGTTGACAAAGACCGTCCCGATAATGGCAGGCGCCACAAGGTTGATGATCCAGAGCATAGTAGAGGCAAGAAGGATACCGACCTTCAGGCTATCGTCCAGGCTCCCCGTTTCGGAAAAGAAGATCCCGAAAAAATAGAGGGCGGCAGAATCCCTTACGCCCAGTTCGGTAAGGGCGATAGTGGGCACGAGGGTGATCACGAAAAAGATGACCGAGGTTAGGATCAGTGACTGGAAAAAGGGCACGGGAACGGAAAAAAACCTGAGCAGGATATAATACTGAAGGGAGAAAACCACGTAACGAAAAAAGCTCAGGGTGATTACATAACAAAGGTCGCCGTGCTGGAAGTAGGAGAAGACCACGAAGAACTTTCTGAATTTCTTGAAGCGGTTCTTCATCAGTTTCTCACGCCAGAGGGCCAGGTATGAGACATTAAAATAAAAGTAGAGCAGGAGGCAGTCAAAAATAACAAGGATGACCAGCAGCACATAATAGAGGGAGCCGACCATCAGGCTGACCCGGCTGGCAAAGCCGATCGAGAACAGGATCAGTCCGGTTGTTCCGGCAAGGATGGTGATCAGCAGCTGGCTCATGCTGCCAAGTATGGTGATCAGGATGCCCTGTATGTGGCTTGCTTTTTCGAGTATGAAAACCCTTGCGAAATATTCACCTACACGGTTGGGGGTAATGATGCTGATGGAGGCCCCGCTGAAAACGGCCTGTATCGATTGGAAAAGCGAGAGCTTTTCAATCTTGCTGATCAGGAACCTCCACTTGATGGATTCAATCCCCCAGTTCAAAAACATAAGGCCGACCAGCAGGATGATCGTTGCAAAAAACTTCCAGTCCTTAAAATAAGACTCGAAAACGATCAGATTCCGGAGCCAGTCCTTGCCCATGAATACCTTCTTGTAGATAAACCCATAGGTAACCACGAGGATGAGCACCCGGATGAGAATGTTGTATGTTTTCTGTATTTTTGTGCTCTTACTCATCTTCTCTTGACTGACAGCCGCATCATTTTAGGAATCGACCCCGGCACCAACATCATGGGCTACGGGATCATCGGGATCAATGGCACCGCGTTGTCACTGCTGTCGCTGGGAGTGATAAAATTAACCAAAGTGGAGGGGCATGCGCTTAAGCTGAAAAGTATTTTTGAACAAACTTGTTCACTGATCGCGCAGTACCATCCCGACGAAGTTGCGCTTGAGGCACCCTTCTTCGGAAAGAACGTGCAATCGATGCTTAAACTGGGAAGGGCACAGGGTGTCGCCATGGCAGCCGCACTCTCGCAGCAGATCCCGATCTTTGAATACTCCCCCCGCAAAGTCAAGCAGAGTATCACCGGCAAAGGAGCAGCCTCCAAGGAACAGGTAGCCCTCATGCTGCAGCGGCTGCTGAATTTCAAAGAAATGCCCAAACACCTTGATGCCACCGACGGCCTTGCCGTAGCCGTTTGCCATTATTTTCAAAGGAAACCTTCGACGGATAAGAAGAGTTACACGGGTTGGGCGGCGTTTGTCTCGGACAATCCAGATCGGGTTTGAAAGGAGTTGCAAATTGTAAGTTGTAAGTTGCAAGTTAATTTGCAATTTGCAACTTACAACTTGCAACTACATAAGTTTCTGGTACACCATCCACCACCTGTCAGGGATATCGTTGTTGCAGGCGGTCTGGTAATCCTGATAGGAACAGGGAACCAGGTAGTGGCGGTGGTATTTGATCTTTAATTCCGATTGAAGGGGGATCTCCATCCACCAGCGGTCGGTTTTTTTGCTTTTAAAGAAGGTCAGCTCTTCCTTGTGATCAGTGATGGTGACGCGGTAGATGAAATAATCGTCTTCATTCTTAAACGGGAAATCATGCGAACGGTTGTAAAAGCCGTCGATGAAATACCAGATCATCTGAGCAACAAGATGGGAGGTCTGCCCATGACGGTCGAACTCCGGATTCACTTCATAGAAGCCGATGGATGTAAGTTTGTCGGACATGCCGGCATAGCGTATGATCTGGCAGGCCTCTTCCCCGTAAAAACCGTTGGGTGTGGCATTCGCGTTGCCGGGGGCATCGGATTGCCGGATGCTGGAAACGTCAACTGTGATCATGTCGGCGTTGCGGACGACAGGTTCTGTATCTTCAATATTTTCCCATACGGCACCAAGGCGGTAGGTGTCGAACATCAGGTTCTTCATCAGCTTCAGCGCGTCCTGGTCGTTAAAGTAAGTCTGGTAGCCGATATTGGCATAGTTGAACAGGTAGTTTGGCTGGTGTAGAATGATGTTGCTGAGGAATGAGCGTGAATCCAGTTCAGCTTCCGATTTCCCAAGGTCGAACATGGAATCGACGGAGACGATGTTGATGATCTGTCCGAGGTTCTGGTAAGCCTGGTAATTGGCATAGGTGATGTCCTGGCTGCCGCCGATGATCACGGGGATCACATTATTTTCAAGCATTTCGGCCACAACGGAGGCCACTGCAAAATAGGTATCGGTTACACTGAACCCGGTTTTTAAGTTGCCGAAGTCGGCCACCCGCGGGGTGAAGCAACCGGGATAGAGGCTGTAGAGATATTTCCGAACGACATCGGGGGCCATAGCGCACCCGCTGTTATTATATGCATTCCTGTCTTCCCCAACGCCGATCAGGGCAATGTCGATCCCCTCCAGACCGGGAAACGATCCTTCTTCAGTATAGGTCCGGATCAGATCCCCCATGCGGAAAGCACCGGGATCATCACCCTTGTACTGAAAATCAAGATCTGTGACGGGTTCAAAAAATTCAGAGAAATCCATTTCCATAAGATTAGAAACTAAAAAAACAGTTTATTTTTTCCTGTTTCCCCGGAACGGTTTTGTTGGTTCCGTTTCCTTAATGATTCGCTGGCAATCTTCAAGGGTCAGAGATTTCGGTTCGGTTCCTTTCGGTATCTTGTAATTCTTTTTTTCAAACGAAATATAAGCGCCATAACGGCCATTGAGTATCTTCAGGTCGCCCTCGCCAGGGAATTCGCGGATGAGTTTTTCACTCTCTTTCTGGCGTTTCTCTCCGATAAGTTCCACGGCACGTTCCATAGTGATGGTCATCGGGTCGTCGGTCTTTGCGAGGGAATAGAATGCTGATTTATGGCGGACATAGGGACCGAATCTTCCGGTGGCTACAGTCACCTCTTCTTCTTCAAACAACCCTATGTTGCGGGGAAGTTTGTAAAGTTCCAGGGCTTCATCCAGTGTCAGGGTGTCGATGCTCTGGCCTTTTTTAAGGGAGGCAAAACGGGGTTTATCCTCTGAGTCGCTCTCCCCCATCTGAACCATGGGACCGAACCGGCCGATCTTGACATAGATGTTGGCTCCTGTTTTCGGATCCTGGCCAAGAAGCTTTTCGCCGCTCACCTTTTTGGAACTCTCCTGGGTATCTTCTATCCGGGCATGAAACGGGAAGTAGAATTCACGGATCATTTCGTTCCAGACAACCTTCCCCTGGGCGATCTCATCGAACTCTTCCTCAACGTTTGCAGTGAAGTTGTAGTCCAGGATATTGTCAAAATACTGCATAAGGAAGCTGTTAACGAGTCCGCCGATATCAGTAGGGAAAAGCTTTGATTTTTCGAAACCTGTCTTCTCGGTTTTCACCTCCTCGGTGATCTTGTTGTCCTTTAAGCGGATGATATTCAGGTTCCTTATGGATCCGTCACGGTCTTCCTTGATCACGTATTCCCTTTTCTGGATTGTGGAGATGGTGGGCGCGAAGGTTGACGGACGTCCGATGCCAAGCTCTTCAAGTTTCTTCACGAGGCTGGCCTCCGTATAACGCGGGGGATGCTGTGTGAATTTCTCCTGTGCCGACATTTCAGAGAGGTTCAGTATCTCACCCGTGTTCATTGTAGGCAGCAAACCTTCCTGTTGATCATCGTCCTCATCGTCCTTTGATTCCATGTATACTTTAAGAAAACCGTCGAAGCGGATGACTTCGCCGCGGGCGATCAGTTTCTCGGGGATACCGGATATGCCGATGGTAACGTTTGTCTTTTCCAGTTCGGCATCGCTCATCTGGGAAGCAAGGGTACGTTTCCAGATCAGGTCGTATAATTTCTTCTGTGAATTGTCTCCTTCGATGGTTCTGTTTTCCATGTAGGTCGGACGGATGGCCTCATGAGCCTCCTGGGCGCCTTTCGAACGGGTGGTATACTGGCGGGTCTTCACATATTCTTTGCCGAATGAGCGGGTGATCTCGTCTTTCGCCATGGCCAGGGCCATTTTGGAGAGGTTCACCGAGTCGGTCCTCATGTAGGTGATGCGGCCGGATTCATAGAGCTGCTGCGCAACCCGCATGGTGTTGGCAACGGAGAAGCCGAGTTTGCGGCTGGCTTCCTGCTGGAGGGTGGATGTTGTAAAAGGCGGTGCCGGTGATTTTTTCGCCGGTTTTACCTCGGTATCTTCAACGGTAAATATTGCAGACTTGCATTTCTCAAGGAAAGCAATGGCTTCGGCTTTTTCAGTGAAACGCTTGCCGAGTTCGGCAGTAACAAGGATCATCTTTTTTCCCTGGGGAACGAGGAAGTCGGCCTGGATGCGGTAGGCGGAGGATGCCTCAAAGCCGCGGATCTCGTCTTCACGTTCAACGATGAGCCTTACAGCCACGGATTGAACGCGGCCGGCAGATAGGGAGGGTTTTATTTTCCTCCACAACAGCGGTGAAAGCTCGAAGCCGACAAGGCGGTCGAGAACCCTCCTGGCCTGCTGTGCATCCACCAGGTGCTTGTCGATCATCCTGGGATTCTGAATGGCTTCGGTAATGGCAGGCTTGGTAATCTCATGAAAGACGATACGTTTGATCCTGGCTTCATCCAGATCAAGAGCAGTAACAAGGTGCCATGCAATGGCCTCTCCTTCGCGGTCCTCATCAGATGCCAGCCAGATCGTTTCCGCTTCCTTAGCAAGCTTCTTCAGGTCTGTTACCACCTTTTTCTTATCCGGCGAAACGATGTATTTCGGGATAAAACCGTTATCGATATCGACGCCAAGATCTTTTTTGGCAAGGTCCATTACGTGGCCGAAACATGATTTCACCAGGTACTCTTTCCCCAGAAAACCTTCAATGGTTTTTGCTTTCGCAGGGGACTCAACGATGACTAGATTTTTGGTCATTTTCAGATATTTTTTACTGGGAAAACCGGCACAAAAGTACTACAATTAATAATTCAATCCCATTAAACTTTGATCTCACTGTCGCTCAGCCTCAAAGAAATGGAATTCTCATTACCTTTGCCGGCCCGGTTTTTCCTTAATCGGAGAATTTGTAAAAGGTAATATGTTTAGAGTGGAAAAAAAGAAAATATATATAGAGACATACGGCTGCCAGATGAATTTTTCCGACAGTGAGATCGTTGCCTCCATCATGATTGAAACCGGTTATACGAGCACACAGGATATCGGCGAGGCCGATGTAATCTTCCTGAATACCTGTTCTATCCGCGACAATGCCGAACAAAAAGTCCTCCGCCGCCTTCACGCGTTGCGTTCCCTGAAGAAAAAGAAGCCGGGAATGATCATCGGACTGCTGGGTTGCATGGCTGAGCGGCTGAAGACCGACCTCCTGGAGAAGGAACAGGTGCTCGACATCATTGCCGGCCCGGATGCCTATCGTGATCTTCCTAAACTGATGGAGCAGGTGGAGTCGGGACAGAAAGCGATCAATACCATCCTTTCGGAGGAGGAGACCTATGCGGATATCGCGCCGGTGCGCTATGCCTCGAACGGAGTGTCTGCTTTCATTTCAATCATGCGGGGCTGCGAAAATTACTGTGCCTATTGTGTCGTTCCTTCCGTAAGGGGGAAAGAGCGCAGCCGTGATGCCGGGAGCATCACCGGGGAGGCCCGCGACCTGTTTGAAAGGGGTTTCCGGGAGATTACCCTCCTGGGGCAGAATGTCAATTCCTATGAATGGACAGAGGGAACGGAGAAGGTGACCTTTGCCGGCCTGCTGGAGCAGGTGGCGCTGATCAGCCCGCTGCTGCGGGTTCGGTTTGCCACCTCCCACCCTAAGGGTATCTCCGATGAGCTGCTGCATGTGATTGCCCGTCATGAGAACCTGTGCAAGGCCATCCATCTTCCTGTTCAGTCGGGCAGCGATCATATCCTGGATCTGATGAACCGCAAATACACGGCCGCCGATTACCGCGATCGCATCGAAGCTATCCGGAGGATCCTCCCCGGTTGCGCGGTCTCAACCGATATCATCGCCGGGTTCTGTGATGAGACGGAAGAGGACCATCGCCAGACCATGGATCTGATGGAGTGGGTGGGATTTGATGCCGCCTACATGTTCAAGTATTCCGAACGGCCAGACACCCTGGCAGCCACCACATATCAGGATAATGTCCCCGAAGAGGTCAAGGACCGGAGACTGCAGGAGATCATCACACTGCAGAACCGGCTTTCATACCAGAGCAACAAAAAGGATGTGAACTCGGAATTCGAGGTACTGATCGAGGGCTTTTCAAAACGGTCGAATGAGCATTTTTCAGGACGGACCTCCCAGAACAAGGTGATGGTTTTTCCGAAAACCCAAAACAAGCCGGGTGATTATGTCCGGGTAAAAGTTCAGCAGTTTACATCAGCTACGCTGATCGGTGAATCACTCTGATACTCCCGCCAATTCAATGTTTCATGGAAACTTTGGACCGGGGGGCCGGTTCAGATACGGCAATTTTATTAACATTTCAAAAAAAATTTTACCTTTGCACCTTAATTAACCGACCTTAACAACGTTTCTGTCTATCAATTGTAAATGATAATCATGAAAAAACTGCGCAATTTTTCCCCCTTACCTTTTCTCCTTTTCATTGTGGTCATTGCCCTGCTCTCCTCCTGTGTTACCCAGAAGCAGGTCAAGTACCTTCAGCAGCTGCAAAAGGACGATACTGCCCATTCCTACACAACAAAACCGGGTGTAGATTATAAGATTCAACCGAAAGACAATCTTTATATCAAGATCTTCAGCCTGGACGAAAAGACCTATTCGTTTTTCAACAAGGCAGGTTCAGCCAATTACAGTGACTTTGTCAATGATGCATCCATCTACCTGAACAGCTACAGTGTCAGCAACGACGGAAATATCGAATTCCCGATCATCGGAAAAATCTATATAAAAGACCTTACTGTTGAACAGGCTAAAGACATGGTGCAGAAGCTGGTCGACGAGTACCTGAAGGAGACTATGGTCGTATTGAAACTTGTCAATTTCAACCTGACTGTTCTTGGTGAGGTAAGGCGTCCCGGCCAGTATAAAATCTACCAGGAAAAAATAAATATTTTCGAAGCCATCTCACTGTCCGGAGATATGACAGACTTTGCCGAAAGGGGAAAGGTCGCCCTGATCCGCCAGACCAAAGACGGAGCCCGGGTCAACTACCTCGACCTGAAAAGCTCCAAGATCCTGAACTCGGAGTTTTATTACCTGAAGCCGAACGACATTATTTACGTTTCACCCCTGGGCATGAAACGCTGGGGATTTGAATCATTCCCGTGGGCCGTTGTGTTTGCCGGTATTTCAACAGCGATCCTGCTGATCAATTATATCAAGACGAATTAATTACCCATAAAAATATTTTTCCGTGAAAGAAATCAATCAGGAATTCAAAGAACAGACCATTGACTATAAAGCGATCTTTTACAAGATCTTTGCGAACTGGTACATTTTTGTTTTAACCATCTTCCTTGCACTGATCCTTGCCTTTATCGTCAACAAATACACAAGGCCGGTTTATGAGATCAAGACATCCGTTCTTATTAAAGACAAATCCGAAAACAAGATAAACCCGGAGGATATCATCGGATTCGGGATCGGGAACAAACAGCAGAACCTGCAGAATGAGATCGGCGTATTGTCGTCCTATTCGCTGACTTACCGCACGGTAACCAAGGTTGGTTTTGAAGTTTCCTATTTCAGCGAAGAGAATTTCATAACCAAGGAGCTTTACAACAAGTCACCGTTCACGGTCACGCTCGACACATCGGTGATCCAGCCTTATAACATCCGTGCCGACCTGAAGATCCTTTCAAGCCACCAGTACCGCCTGGAGATCAAGCTGGAGAATGTCAACTTTTATGACTATTCCAAAAAGAAGCTGATCGATGACAGAAAAGTAAAGATCAACTATGATGAAGTTCTGAGCTTCGGCAAAGAGATCATAACCCCGAACTTCAAGTTCAGGATTGTTCTGAATTCCAATTTTGACCCCAAAAACGATGTGGGTAAAAGCTTTTATTTCCTTCTGAAGGACTATGACGGACTGGTGAACGAGTTCAAGGATTACCAGATCGAGCCGATCAACAAGGAGGCTTCAATTGTGGAGATCAAGCTGAAGGGTGCCAATGTTAACAAACTGGCTGACTTCCTGAACGCCCTAACCCAGGAGTACCTTGCTAAGGGACTTGAGCGGAAGAACCTTGTTGCAATGAGGACCATCGCGTTTATCGACAATGAGCTGAAGGGGATCTCCGATACCCTCTACAGTTCTGAAAAGGCGCTGCAGGTTTTCCGTACCAACAAGGAAATCATGAACCTGGATGAAGAATCAAAGCAGGTTTTTGAGAAGATGATGCAGCTGCAGGATGAAAAAGCCAAGCTCATCGTAAAATCGAAATACCTGGTCAGCTTAAAGGAATACCTGGAAAAGAACCAGCGTCTGGACGACCTGATCGTTCCCTCGTCGATGGGTGTTGAAGATCCTATCCTGAATGACCTGACCCGGAAACTGACCGAGCTTTATTCACAGCGGACCGAGAATGCACAGTTCTCCAAGGAGAAGAATCCTTCGCTGAAAGGTATCGACCTCCAGATCGCAACGATCAAGAACGCCCTTTACGAAAACACGAAAAGCGCAATCAATACCAGCAATATTTCCATCAAGGATATCAACAGCCGGATCGAATCGATGTCTGGCAGGATCAACCAGCTGCCGGAAACACAGCGTGTTCTTTTCGGTATCGAGCGTAAGTTCAAACTCACCGATGCTATCTACACCTACCTGCTGCAGAAGCGTTCGGAAGCACAGATCACGCAGGCTTCCAACCTCTCCGACAACGAAGTTGTTGACCAGGCCCGTATCCCCGGAACCGATGCCACACCGGTATTCCCCAAGAAGAGCATGAACTATATCATTGCCATTATCCTGGGCATCCTGATCCCCCTGATCTACATCCTGCTGAAAGATTATTTCAATGACACGATCGTACAGCGTGAAGACGTCGAGAAGATCACCAACCTGCCGATCATCGGGCATATCATTCACTCCGACAAGCCAAATGATGTCGTTGTTGTTGACCACCCGAAATCGTCCATCGCAGAATCCTTCCGGTCGATCCGTACCAACCTCCAGTACCTCCTGCAGGGCAAGGAGAAGCAGGTAATCCTGCTGACTTCCGATATGGTCAGTACCGGTAAGACCTTCTGTTCGATCAACCTTGCTTCGATCTTCGCCCTTTACGGAAAGAAGACGCTGCTGATGGGATTTGACCTTAGGAAGCCTAAAATCTATCAGGATTTTGGTCTTTCGAATGGCGAAGGTATCAGCTCATACCTGATCAACAAATCGACACTGGAAGGTTGTATTCAGAAATCGGGTATCGAAAACCTCGATATAATTATGGCAGGCCCGATTCCGCCAAACCCCTCCGAGTTGATCGCTTCAGACAAGACCATGGAGCTGTTTACCCGACTGAAAGACATGTATGACTTCATCATCATAGATACTCCTCCTATCGGACTGGTTACCGATGCCTTCCTGTTAATGAAGCATACGGATGCCAACCTGATCCTTGTAAGGCAGAACTTTACCCACAAGAAAGTATTCTCTTCCATCATCTCTGACCTTGAAAAACGTAACCTTCCCCACCTGGCCGTGCTTATCAATGACGTACGTCTGAACAAGCATTCCTACGGATACGGTTATGGCTACGGCTACGGTTATGGCTACGGTTACGGCTATGGTTACGGCTACGGTTACGGTTATGGTTATTATTCAGAAGACAGGAAAACAGAAAAAGACTCATTCCTGAAGAGAATGATCGGAAAGTCATAGCAGTGTACCAGTTACGACATTTAAAGGAATTAGAAGCCGAGGCTGTTTTTATCATGCGGGAGGTTGCTGCCCAGTTTGAGCGACCTGCCCTGCTGTTTTCAGGCGGCAAGGATTCGATCGTGTTGGTTCATCTTGCCCGGAAAGCATTCTGGCCTGCAGGGATCCCGTTTCCACTGCTGCATATCGACACCGGTCATAATTTCGAAGAAGCGATCCGTTTCCGTGATGATCTTGCAAAAAAATTCAATGCCCGGCTGATCGTTGGTTCCGTCCAGGAATCGATCGATACAGGCAGAGCGGTTGAAGAGACCGGGTTCAATGCCAGCCGGAATGTGCTGCAGACGGTGACCCTGCTCGATACCATCGAGAAGTATAAATTCGACGTTGCCATAGGCGGGGGGCGCAGGGATGAAGAGAAGGCCCGTGCAAAGGAACGCTTCTTTTCACACCGCGATGAATTCGGACAGTGGGATCCGAAGAACCAGCGTCCGGAACTCTGGAATATCTTTAACGGCAAGAAGAGAATGGGAGAGCACTTCAGGGTGTTCCCGATCAGTAACTGGACAGAAATGGACGTGTGGCAGTACATCCTCCAGGAAAATATCGATCTTCCCGAACTATACTTCACGCACGAACGGGAGGTTTTCAACCGTGATGGGGTATGGCTTGCCTGTGCACCCTTCATGAAACTCAAACCCACCGAACATCCGGAGATGAAGACAGTCCGCTGCCGCACAGTAGGCGACATCAGTTGTACCGGGCTGATCCTTTCAACCGCCAACAGCGTGGAAGATATCATCCGGGAGATCGCCGCTACCCGGGTTACCGAAAGGGGCGGACGTTATGACGACCAGCGTTCGGATGCCGCCATGGAAGACCGGAAAAAAGAAGGATATTTTTAACATGGATGATTCAACGAAAACACCCCAATCTGAAGCTGCCGCAGGGTTTTCCTCCCGTGCTTACCTGGATATGGAGTTGTTGCGTTTCACGACAGCGGGCAGTGTTGATGACGGAAAAAGCACCCTGATCGGAAGGCTGCTTTACGACAGCAAGTCGATCTTCGAAGATCAGCTGGATGCCGTGAAGCGGGCAAGCCTTAAAAAGGGCAGTGAGCACATCAACCTTGCACTGCTCACCGACGGCCTCCGGGCTGAACGAGAACAGGGCATCACCATCGATGTGGCCTACCGTTATTTTGCAACCCCCCACCGTAAGTTCATTATTGCCGACACTCCAGGACACATACAGTATACGCGGAACATGGTTACCGGCGCCTCCACCGCCAATGCGGCCATTATCCTCATCGATGCCCGCAACGGCGTTATCGAACAGACGCACCGCCATGCCTACATTGCTTCGCTGCTGGAAATTCCGCACATTATCGTTTGCATCAATAAAATGGACCTCGTGGATTACAGCGAGGAGGTCTTTAAACGGATCCGTGACGATTTCAGGACTTTTGCCGGGATGATCTTTCCGGGCAAGGATGTCCGATTCATCCCGGTCAGCGCACTTCTTGGTGACAATGTTGTCACTCCGTCGCCGAATATGCAATGGTATGACGGAGGAACGCTTCTCCACCAGCTTGAGGTTCTCCCGATCTCCAATGATTATGACATGGTGCACGGGCGGTTCCCTGTGCAGTTCATCATCCGTCCCGAATCCGACAAGTACCACGATTACCGGGGTTATGCAGGCCGCGTTGCAGGAGGCATTTTTCATCCCGGCGACAAGGTGGTGGTGCTTCCTTCCGGCATCAGTTCTGAAGTGGCCTCCATCGATACATTCGAGGGCCCGGTTTCCGAGGCTTATCCTCCCATGTCGGTGACCCTCACCCTGAAGGACGATATTGACATCAGCAGGGGTGATATGATCGTCCCGGAAAATGACCTTCCTGAACAGAGCTGCGACATCCGTGTCATGCTCTGCTGGATGAACCAGAAGCACCTCAACCTGAACGGGAAATATTCCGTCAAGCACAGTACCCGGGAAGTTCGTTGCATTGTGAAGAATATCAACTATATCCTGAACATCAACACCCTGGAAAAGATTGAAGGGGACGCTGTTGTAAAAATGAACGATATTGCCTGTGTCGACCTTCGGACCACCCACCCCTTATTCTATGATCCATACCATGTTAACCGGTTCACGGGAAGCATGATCCTGATCGATGAATCAACTTTTGAGACTGTTGGGGCCGGAATGATACTCTAGGCATCGATTTTCTGCAATAAAACAGGCAAATCGGAGTTATCTTAGATTCATTGTTTCAATTGTCATAATCTTATGCCCATGAGATCCATATTTAAACCCATTCTTTTCTTTTTCCTGTTACTTTTTGCCGGAAACGGATTTTCACAACAGCCTGGTATCGGCCAATGGAGGGATGATCTCCCCTATTTCGAATGTATTTCAGTAGCAGATGCCGGGACACGGATCTACGCTGCAACACCGTATGCAATTTTCTATTACGATAAGGAAGACAACAGCGTACAACGTATCACAAAGATCACGGGCCTGTCGGATATCGGGATCAGCACGATCAATTACAGCAAGGAGTACAATACATTGGTGATCACGTATACCAATGCGAATATCGACCTTCTGAAAAACAATACCATCATCAACATCTCCGATATCAAACGGGCACCTATTCTTGGAAACAAAACGATAAACGATGTCTTTTTCATCGGGAAGAGCGCTTATCTCTCCTGCGGCTTCGGGATCGTAGTACTGGATATTGATAAGGAAGAGATCCATGATACTTATTATATCGGTGCAAACGGCAGCCAGGTGAATGTACGCAGCATGACAAAAGACCAGAACGACACACTTTTCGCCGCAACGGATCAGGGGATCTACCTTGCCGATGCCAACAGCACCAGTCTTGCCAATTATTCAAGCTGGAAAAAAGATCCCCGGATGAGCCCGGTGGATACCTTCTCCAAGATCGCTTTTTTCAATAATGAGGTGATCGTAAATAAAGCCATCACCGCCGCCACATCCGACTCTGTATACCGTTACAAGAACGGTCACTGGTCACTCTGGCCGCAAGTGGCCGTTAGTCATGTCAACAGCATCAAATCCAGTAAGGATTACCTGATAGTTGTCTATAAATACAATATCACCTATTACAATTCCGAGTTCGTTCCGGTGAATACAGTCTTTACCTATTTCCCCGGATCACCCTTCCCACTGGATGTTGTTTGCGATAACGAAAATGTTTTATGGATCGGCGATAATTATTCCGGCCTGGTTTCATATGACACGAAGAACTCATACGTAAAAAGTTACAACCTGAACGGTCCCCTCACTGCAGGTGTATTTTCGATGAAGACGATGGGGAACAAACTCTATATCGTTCCCGGCGGACGTGACAACTCGTATGTTCCGATCTACTTTGCAGCCCAGATATACCAGTTCAACAGTGATTCCTGGGAAAACCTGAACCAGGGCAATGTTTCAGGCCTCTCAGGTATTCACGACCTGGTGACCCTGGCGCCGGACCCCTCTGATTCAAAACGGTTTTATGCCGGTTCCTGGGGTAAAGGACTTCTTGAATTCTACGATAACCAGCTGGTGGCAAAATGGGGGGAAACCAATACCCATGGTGCCCTTGGCCATCACACTGCTTCCGACACATCCGATGTGCGCATCGGCGGATGCGCCTTTGATGCAGCCGGCAACCTCTGGGTGGCCAATACGGTGAATAACCATTGTCTTTCGAGGAAAAGCGGTAACCAATGGATCGGGTATGATATCTCCATCAATTCAGCCGACCTTGGCCAGCTCCTGGTAGACAGGAACGGACAGAAGTGGATCGTGATGCGTTACAGCAATACGAATCCCTATTCACTCCTGGTATTTTCCGATAATGGAACACCCGAAAATCCGGCCGATGACGTATCAAAAAAACTTAACTCCGCTGTTGGAAACGGGAGTATTCCGGGAAATGTCGTTTATGCAATCGCCGAAGATAAACAGGGACAGATATGGATCGGTACGGAGAAGGGTATCGCTGTTTTTTACAGCCCTGAAAATGTACTGACAGGACAGCCTTTCGATGCCCAGCAGATCCTGGTCCAGCAAGGACTCTATACGCAGTACCTCATGGAAAACGAGCTTGTGACATCCATCGCGGTTGACGGCGCCGACAACAAATGGATCGGAACTGACCGTGGGGGTGTTTACCAGGTATCCAAAGACGGCACCCAGCAGCTGCAGCATTTTACCGTTGACAACAGTCCGCTCTTCTCAAACCGCATCACAGCCCTTGCCATCAATCCTGTTACCGGTGAGGTCTTTATCGGTACCGACAAGGGGGTTATTTCCTATAAGGGAAGTGCCACAGAGGGTGGGGAGACGAATTCGAATGTCTATGCCTATCCAAACCCGGTAAAGGAAGGATATAGCGGCTGGATCGCCATCAAGGGGCTTGTGAGTGACGCCCAGGTGAGAATCACTGATATCGACGGAAACCTGGTCTATTCAACCCGTGCAGAGGGTGGCCAGGCGGTATGGGACGGCAAGAACTTCAACGGTCAGAAAGCCCGCACCGGAGTCTATATCGTTTATGCCAACAGTGATGCCGGCAATGCCAAAGCGGTAACAAAAATCCTTATTATCAACTAATGCTCCATAAAACCAGGGGAATTGCACTGCATACAGTCAAATTCTCTGAGACCAGCATTATTGCGAAGATTTATACCGAGCTCTTCGGACTCCAGTCATTTATGATCAAGGGAAGCCGGCGCAAAGGATCAGCGATCCGTCCCGGTTTTTTCCAGCCGCTGACTCTGCTTGACCTGACGATCTACCACAAGGAGAAAAACAGCCTTCAGTCCATCCGCGAGGTTCATTTCAGCGACCCCTACCTTACGATCCCCTATGATATCCGCAAGAGCTCCATGGTGCTTTTCATCAATGAGCTTCTGTATAAAACCATACGTGAAGAGGAAGCGAATCCGGGCCTGTTTGAGTTCATTTACACCTCCTGCCTGCAGCTCGACCGGCAGGAAGCCGTGAATCATTTTCACCTCCTGTTTGCGATCCGGCTGACCCGTTATATCGGGATCCTTCCCCAGCTTGACTATTCATCCGGAACCCCCTTCTTCAACCTGCAGGAAGGATGTTTCCAGCGTTCCGCACCAAATCATTCCCATTTCCTGGACCCTCCCTTAAGCGAACTGCTGTTCCGCTTTCTCTCCGAAACAACAGAAGAGATCCAGAAGATGCAGATCCCACTGAAAACAAGGACCCTGCTTCTTGAGAAGGTGATCCTCTACTATCAGCTTCACTTCCCCGGCTTCAGCGGGCTGAAGAGCCAGGAGGTGTTGCATACGGTTCTAGGGTAATATCTTTCTTTTCGCTATTTTTGCAAAAAAATTCAGACATGCAACTTTCTTTGAGTGAACAGGAACAGATCCGCAGGGATTCGATGAATGAACTGCTCCGGCTGGGCATCAACCCTTATCCGCCGGAAACGTTCGAGGTGAACGTGGATGCTGCTTCCATAAAAAATAATTTCCGCGACGATACAACTCTTTACCAGCAATCATCCATTGCCGGAAGGATCATGAGCCGCAGGATCATGGGTGCTGCTTCCTTTGTGGAGATACAGGATTCAACCGGCAGGATACAGCTTTACATCAAGCGCGACGATATCTGCGAAGGAGAAGACAAAACCCTTTACAATACTGTTTTCAAGAAATTGCTGGATATCGGCGATATCATCGGGGTTACCGGCTTTGCCTTCATCACCCAGATGGGAGAGATCACCATTCATGTGAAATCCCTTAAACTCCTCAGCAAATCGCTCCGCCCCCTTCCGATCGTTAAAGAAAAGGAAGATGCCGTGTTTGATGCATTCACTGACCCGGAACAGCGTTACCGCCAACGGTATGTCGACCTGATCGTGAACCCGCATGTACGCGAGGTCTTCGTGAAACGTTCGATCCTCGTGAACTCCATGCGGTCCTTTCTCAATGAAAAACAATACCTCGAAGTAGAGACCCCGATTCTTCAGCCCCTTTATGGCGGCGCTGCAGCCCGGCCGTTCACTACTTTCCACAACACATTGGACACAACCCTTTACCTGCGTATTGCAAATGAGCTTTACCTGAAGCGACTTATCGTCGGCGGGTATGATGGCGTATATGAGTTCTCGAAAGATTTTCGGAATGAGGGAATGGACCGTTTCCACAACCCGGAATTCACCCAGATGGAATTATACGTTGCCTATAAGGACTATGAATGGATGATGAACCTTGTGGAGGAGATGGTGGAGAAGATTGCGCTTGACATGCACGGAACCACCCAGGTTCAGGTCGGCGAGAACCTGATCGACTTCAAAAGACCATGGCAGCGTTTCAGCATGTTCGACGTTATTCAGCATTTCACCGGCATCGATATCTCAGGAAAGAACGAAGAGGAACTGATAGCCATCGCCAAAAGCCTGCATGTGCCGGTTGACCCGACCATGGCTAAAGGCAAGATCATAGACCAGATCTTCGGTGAAAAATGCGAACCCAATCTTATCCAACCGACCTTTATCACGGATTATCCCGTTGAAATGTCGCCGCTTGCCAAGAAACACCGCAGCAAAGAGGGCCTGGTGGAACGTTTTGAAGCGATCTGCAACAGCAAGGAGATCTGCAATGCCTTCTCAGAACTGAATGACCCGATCGATCAGCGTGAACGTTTTGAAGCGCAGCTGGAACTCGGGAAACGGGGCGATACGGAATCGATGGTGCTTGACGAAGATTTCCTGAGGGCGCTGGAATTCGGCATGCCACCGACAGCCGGACTGGGGATCGGAATCGACCGTCTTGCGATGATCATGACCAACTCCGTGTCTATTCAGGATGTCCTCTTCTTCCCGCAGATGCGGCCGGAGAAATAATATCAATCAACAACAACCCTGCCCCAGATCGTTGCTTTATCTGTTGTAAGGCGGATAAGGTAAAGTCCCCGGTTCACCTTTCTCCCGGAAGCAGCTTCCAGGTTCCAGCCTACGGTTTGTACCCCGGCTGTAAAATGTCTGTCTGCAATCGTTTTGACATTTCTTCCCTGCATATCGATGATATCAAGCCGCACAGATTCAGGAGAACCGAGGCGGAATGAGATGCTGGTCTGCGTCTGTGCAGGGTTCGGATAAATATCCATGCGGAAGGGACCTGCCAGTCCTGGGTGATCCCGAAGTCCTCCGAAAACCAATGTATCATTCAGAAGAATGATCACGCCATGGCTGCCGATGGTGCTTGAATACTGAAGTGTATCGATCCAGTAGCCCGGTAGCGGAAGGTCTGTAATGATCAGCATAACAACATGGCAACGCACTGAATCACCAGGAGAAACAGCAGCAGGGAATGTACTTATCGGGTGATTCTCCACTATCCAGCCGGTAGGGCCCGGATGGAACCAGCCCATTTCATCAAGGGAGGTAAGGCTGATAGCACTGTTTGTGAAGTTATGAATTGCGGTATATTTCCCGTTCATACACTCCTCATAGGTATTAAACCGGAGGGTGTCGGGAATAGCTGTCAGATCGGTGTATACTGAAGTAAAGGTAAAAGGATCGCCGGGGCCGATCAGTGGACAGTTGGATCGATGTCCGGATTTATCGGCGGCATAGAGATAATAGCGGATCACGCTTCCGCCTGGCTGTTTCGGGATCTGCCCGGTGTAATGGTGACCGGATACGAGGGACATGTGAGTCATGTGCCAGACGCTGTTGTTGACTTTATAATAAATCAGCACGGAGTCGTTGTATACTGCGGAATCGCTGCAGGGTACCAGGTCGGCCTGGAGGGTAAAATTATCCTGGGCCGGCTGGTTGCCGGTGAGCGGAACATGGCGGATATAGAGCATGCCAAGGTCGGCGATCCCCATCACGCGACAGTGAAGTGCATCGGTGGATTCCCAGGGGGTCGAGGGGTTTCCGATGAACCCGAAGACCTGGTAGCCCGGCATGGCAGCCTGGTAGGCGGCAACCGCGCTGTCGTCCCAGGGGGAACCCATAAACGGTATCAGAACTTTATTGTTGAGAATCACTGAATTAGAATAGGGCTGATCGCCGGGGGTATTAACCCGGAATACGCGATAGTTATACCCGTATGAACAGGGTGTGGAGGCATAAATGGCGGCGGTGGCTTCAATGGCTGCATACTGGGGATGTGTGGGCGGCACTTTGCGGATCAGGATCTTGTCAGGTGCGAGGTATTTTCCCCAGCAATCGATATGATCGATATAGGTATTGTTCGGATCCTGTTCGACAAGGTAAGGGCTGATCCCAAGATAGGACTGCAGTTTTTGAGCGATCTGCTCATGTGTCTGGGTCGGGTTCTCATCCCAGACCAGTTGGGTAGATGTGGAGATCCCCATCCCATCAGTCATATAGTTGCCTCCGGTATGGATCACATTCATGCCATAGACGGGAATTCCAAGCATTGCAGCAACTTTTTTCGGTATTTCATCATCGTTCGGCCGGGGGCGGTTATAGGGAAAATCAACAATGCCGATGTGGTTGCTTGAATCCGAGGCGAACCAGGGACCGTAATCGCGGGTCCAGTAACTGTCAGAGGCAGCGATAAGGAAATTACAATGGCTGGTATCCACCCCGCTGGCGAGGTATTGCTGGATCACTGTACCCTGCTGGGCAGTATTAGCAACGATGGTTGTAACCTCTGAGTTTTTAGCCATCTCCTTTATCAGGGAGACCGGAATTCCGAAAGGGTAACGGACAAGGGCGCCCTGCATCTGGTCAAATTCGGCTACATTTCTGACAGGCGCAACAGGAGGCGAGGTCTCGACAAAGTTTTTACCGATCTCTGCCAGGTGGAGCGCATCATCGGAGGATAACCAGTGTGTAAGTTTTTTCGGAGCAGAGTTCTCCTGCGCATAAAGGAAATGAAAAGAGAAGGTGATCAGTGTAATGAGGGTAAGAAGTCGTTTCATCGGTAAAGTTTTGGTCTCACAAATTTAATTATTCTGAAACAGAAAATACCCGGAACAGGCTTAATATTGCTGTAAGTGTTTCCGTTCCGGGTTATTGCCGGTAAAAAACGGTAATAACTTCCGTTGATAAATCTGGAAAATATTCTGATTGCCTGTATTTTTGTTTAAAATACCATGAAACAATGAACAAAAAGGTCAGTATAGCACGTCTGTCGATTTTTTCAAACTCCCTGCTTATTTTCCTGAAGCTGATTGTCGGGCTCGTAAGCGGGTCGGTCAGTATCATGTCAGAAGCCATACATTCCTTTATGGACCTGCTGGCATCGATCATCGCTTTCTTCTCTGTAAGGATCTCGGAAACCCCGGCCGATGAACGTCATCCTTACGGACATGGCAAATTTGAGAATATTTCAGGGGTCTTTGAGGCGATCCTGATCCTTGGGGCGGCCCTTTGGATCATTCTGGAGGCTGTGAAAAAACTGATCGATCCGCATGTCATCGATTCGTTCCACATCGGTATCGGGTTCCTGGTCATGGCGATATCAGCCATTGTCAACACCATCGTTTCAAAGAAATTGTACAAGACAGCTCACGAAACTGACTCCATCGCCCTGGAAGCGGATGCCCTTCACCTGAAGGCCGATGTTTATACATCTATAGGGGTCGCCGGCGGATTGTTACTGATGCTTATCATCGGAATGTTCACAAAAAATCCCATGATCGCCTACATTGACCCTGTAATCGCGATCCTTGTGGCCCTCCTTATCCTGAAAGAATCCGTAGAGATCTTCATAAAAGCCTATGCCCCCTTGCTGGATGTTGCACTGCCACATGCGGAAGTGGAGACCATCAGGAATATCATCGGCCGGTATTGCGGTGAAGAGGTGAAGTATCACGGCCTCCGTACGCGAAAAGCAGGAAATTTCCGTTATATTGACTTCCACCTGAATCTGAATGAGGACATGACGGTTAAAAAAGCGCATGAGATCTGCGACACCATTGAGAATGACATTAAGTCCGTGTATAAAGATGCAGAGATCAACATTCATGTGGAGAATTTCTGATCCGGCTGAAAACCTGACAGGGTTACCAACATTTGATTGTTAATCAAAAACCGGAACCATACCCGCAGCCTCAGGATATTCTGATATTTTTGCAACTTCCGGATTCAGTGATCCGTTTCTAAAAAAACCGCTATGGCGCTTCGGAAATTGAGTTTATTAATTCTCCTGCTGTTCCCCTTTTTCATACAGGCGCAGGATTCGCTCCGCATGGATACCCTGCAACGAAAAAAAGCATTTGTTGAGGACGATCCTGTCGTTTCCATGCTCGACAGCCTGACCCGGCTGAAGATATTTGAAAGCAATACCTTTCCTACTTCTTCGGCAAATCAATCGAACAACTATTCGCAGGAAACCGATATCCCCTATTTCCCGGATTCCGTTTACAGGGAACGGATCACCACCATGAGTATACAGTCGCCGTTTGAATATGTCTACAACGCAGATGTGAAGATGTTCATTGATCTGTATGCCTACCGGAAAAGAGGGCTGACAGCCCGTATCCTCGGGCTTTCCCAGATCTATTTCCCTTTGTTTGAAGAGAAACTCGATAAGTACAACATGCCGCTTGAACTTAAATACCTCGCGGTGATAGAGTCGGCCCTGAACCCGGTCGCCAATTCAAAAGCCGGCGCCAAAGGTTTATGGCAGTTTATGTATGGAACCGGCAAGGTTTACGGTTTAAAAATATCCTCGTATGTTGACGACCGTTTTGATCCCTATAAGTCAACGATAGCAGCCTGTGAGCACCTTACGGACCTCTATTCCATTTACGGAAACTGGTCGCTGGCTCTTGCCGCTTATAATTCCGGGGCCGGGAACGTAAACAAGGCTATCCGCAGGGCCGGAGGGGCAAAGAATTTCTGGGTGATTCAGCGTTACCTGCCCAAAGAAACAAGATCCTATGTCCCGGCATTCATCGCGGCCAGCTATGTACTGACTTATGCCAATGAACACCACATTAAACCTGTTGATCCGGGAATCCTCTTTTATGAGATCGATACCGTGAATGTAAAAAAACCGCTGACTTTCGATCAGATATCGGAGATGCTGCATGTACCCATGGAAGAGATACAATTCCTGAACCCTGCCTTTAAACAGGGCGTTATTCCCGCCACACCTGAAACACCATTCAGCCTCAGGCTCAGGAAAAAGTATATTGCCGATTTCATCAACAATGAAAAGGCACTTTATGCTTACAGGACCCGCAAGGGAATTGAAAGGGACTCCCTCATGTCACTGGCGATAAGAAACAACAGGCCAACAACCGAATATGTTGTTAAAAAAGGTGAGAACATCAATGGAATCATTAAAAAATTCCACATGACCATGTCTGAGATGAAGGATCTGAACAATCTGAAAAAGCCCTATGTCAAGCCAAAACAGCGTCTTCTGGTATATGACGGACCAGCACGGCAAAACTGTGTTAACCTTACTACGCTCGGCAGCCAGCCTCCTCCGGATACTGCAACGCAAAAACCTGCCGCACCGAGAAAAACGCCACCTCCTTCTGAAGACACTCCCGTTATCCATGTAGTTAAGAGCGGTGAAACACTGACCCGGATCGCAGGCAAATACGGATGTTCGCCGGATGAACTTGTTGGCTGGAATAACCTGAAATCAAAAAACCTGCTTGTCGGACAAAAATTAAAGATCAGACAGTCCCAGGGAGAGACAACCGCTGCAACCTCCAGCCCGGAGAAAACAACTGCGAAAAACACAAATGGTAAAAAAACAAAGGGAACCCCTAAATTTATTTACCATACGGTCCAATCCGGGGAGACCCTTTGGGATATTGCCGAGCGCTACGACGGAGCCACTGTTGCCCAGATCAAAAAACTCAACAATATTACCAACACGCAGCACATCCGGGCTGGGCAGAAGATCAAGATCATGCCGGCAAACTAGGGACAGCTTATTTCTTTCATTGAAAATTATCAGTTCAGTTAAAATATTTTGTATTTTTGACCGTTTGGTTAAACCAACTTGTTAAACTGACTGGTCAATGAAAAAAGTTCCGGAGAAAAATACCCAGGAGAAGATCCTGGATGCGGCAAAAAAGGTCTTCCACCGGAAAGGATTCGAAGGGGCCCGTATGCAGGAGATCGCTGATGAAGCGGCCATCAACAAAGCCCTTCTGCACTATTATTACCGGAGCAAAGACAACCTCTTCCAGTCTGTTTTTGAGGATGCTTTTTCAAAGATGGCCTCCGCCATCATTGAGGTGATCTCCCGGGAAGTATCCTTTGACGAAAAAATCAAGGCATTTCTTGATGTTTACCTGACCTTCCTCCAGGAAAACTCTTACATCCCCTGGTTCATCATAAACTGTATGTATGAAAAGCCTGAACAACTGGGTGAAATGTTCCGGAAGCAACATATCAATCCAAAGCAACTGGTCAAAGGCATCACGGATCAGGCCCGGCAGGAGTATAACCTCGAACTCAATCCCATGCATTTTTTCGTGAACCTGCTTTCTTTATGCGTGTTCCCTGTTGTGGCTAAACCATTGCTTAAAGAGGTTTTCGGGTTTTCTCCGGCCGAAATGGATCGGTTTGAGGAAGAACGCAAAACAGAAGTTCCCTTATTCATCCTGAATGCCATCAAAGGTTTTGAACCGGGCCGGCCGGTTAAAAAAACAAAAAAAACGAGATCAACCAACGAGCTATGAAACGGATTCTGATTTTCTTTCTTTTCCTGACAACGGTGTTACCTATTAGAGCCCAGGATACCATCACCCTGGACTACTGCTATACCAGGGCTGAAAAAAACTACCCCCTGGCCCGTCAATCGGATCTCTATTCCGCTTCCGGTGCATTGCGGATCCAGAACCTGAACAAGAACTATCTTCCTTCCATGAACCTGAATGCAAGTGCCTCACTGCAGTCGGATGTCACCAGCGTATCCCTTAACCTTCCGAAGAGTTTTCCGGCCGTCTCTTTTCCCTCTCCTGATAAGGATCAGTATAAGGTAAGCCTTGATGTGAACCAGTCCATCTATGACGGGAATGTGACAGCTTACCAGAAAAAAATTGAGAAGGTTAGCCTTCAGTCCGATGAGAAAAATGTGCAGATACAACTATACCAGGTCAAAGACCAGGTTAACCAGCTCTATTTTACGATCATCCTGATACAGGAAAACGAAGCCCTGTTAAAGAATTCAAGAGGTAACATTGAGTCGCGGCTGAAGGAGATGACCTCAGCTGTTGCCAACGGAACACAATTACAGAGTTCGGCAGATGCCCTGCATGCGGAACTCCTGCTCATTGACCAGCAGCTGGCCGGCCTTGCAACAGACCGCACTGCGTCATTTTCCATGCTGTCGGAACTGATCTCCGAACCGATCAGCTCATCCGCTAACCTGAAACTCCCTGACGTTACCATCAGCTCCATGATCTTTGAGAACAGGAGACCGGAAAACGAGTTATATGATATCCAGCAGGGGCGCTATGACGTTATGAAAAGTATGGTGACCTCAAAATGGAACCCTAAAGTATCCGCCTACGGGCAACTTGGGTATGGCAAGCCCGGTTTCAATATGCTCTCCAATGATTTCACCACTTTCTGGATTATCGGGGGCAGGCTGACCTGGAATTTCTGGAACTGGAATCAGAATAAAAATGAAAAAAAGAATTACGATATCCAGAAACAGGTTGTGGTGACCCAGAAGGAGACCTTTGACAAAAACCTGCGGATCGCAGCGGATCGTAATATGGCCGAGATCACAAAATTTGCGGATATGCTGGTAAAGGACCAGGAACTGATCGACCTTCGCACACGCATCACAAAAACTGCCTCTTCCCAGTTGGACAACGGGGTGATCACCTCAAGTGACTTCATAACCCGCTTTAACGAGGAGATCCAGGCTAAAATGAACCGGGAACTGCACCGGATCCAGTTGGTTAAAGCCAAAATGAACTACCTCTTTACCCTGGGAAAACTTTGATTTATTTATGCAAAACAATACAGATATGAAAACCTGTTTCTCACTTTTATCCGTTCTCCTCCTTTTCATGGCAGCCTGTACACGCGCCAAGGACAAGCCGGATGCCTACGGAACATTTGAAGCCACGGAAGTAACGGTTTCCTCACAGGCCAACGGACGCATTCTCTGGCTGGCGCTGGAAGAAGGACAGGATCTTGATTCCGGAAAGATCGTCGGAGTGATCGACACAACTGATCTCTCTCTGAAAAGGTTCCAGGTGATCGCCCAGCGCGATGCCACCGCCTCACGGAGAGCAGACCTTGAGGCACAGATCGCCGTATACCAGCAGAACAAGGCAAACGCCCTGGTCGATCAGGAGCGTATTGAAAAAATGTTTAAGGATGGTTCCGCGACCCGGAAGCAGGTGGATGATATTCATGCCGCGCTGAATGTGATCGATAAACAGATCGCTTCAATCGAAACTCAGTTCAACGGACTCCGCGACCAGGTAGCGGGGCTGGAGCGGCAAACCGACCAGATATCCAACTCCATGCGGGACGCAAGGATCATCAACCCGGTGAAAGGGACCGTCCTGACGAAGTTTGCTGAAGCCAATGAGATTACCACCTATGGCAAACCTGTTTACAAGATCGCGGATCTTACGGAACTCAACCTCCGCGTTTATGTCAGCGGAGCACAGCTTTCGCATGTCAAAACAGGGCAAAAGGTTGAAGTCCGTTTCGACCAGGACGAGAAGACCCTGAAGAAAACAGAAGGTATCGTCAGCTGGATATCACCCACAGCCGAATTCACACCAAAAACAATCCAGACCAAAGAAGAGCGTGTAAATCTTGTTTACGCAGTAAAGGTCAGGGTAAAGAACGACGGGCGCCTGAAGATCGGCATGCCCGGAGAAATCAAATTCATGAATGAATAACTTTAATCTTAATAAACACATCATCTCCATGAAAAAACAAGGAATCATCACATTCGCATTCATCGTACTTGCTCTGATGCCAGGGATGAAAATGCTTGCCCAGGCTTATAAAGCCAATGATATTGTAGGAATCTGGTATAATGAGGAAAAGACCAGCAAGGTTCAGATCTTCACCGAAAGCGGAAAGTTTTACGGCAAAGTGGTCTGGCTTAAGGATCCGAATGACAAGGAAACCGGGAAACCCCGTGTTGACAATCTGAATCCCGATCCGAAACTGCAATCCACTCCCCTGCTGAGCCTTGTAGTTCTGAAGAGTTTCGTTTTCAACGGCAAGGATGAATGGTCAGATGGCACGATCTATGATCCGAAAAACGGCAAGAAGTACAGCTGTTACATTAAATTCGACAGTCCCGGCAAATTGAAGATCCGCGGATATATCGGTGTTTCTTTACTTGGAAGGACCACCTACTGGACGAAGGCGCAGTAAACAGTCGGCGGTCGGCAGTCAGCAGTCGGCAGTCGGCAGTCTGAAATCAGAAATCAGAAGGCGGAAGGCAGAATATAAACAAAAGCAAAGTGAATTCTGTAGAGGTTAACAGCATCACCAAAGCCTATAAAACGGCTGATGCCCTGAAAGGGGTCTCATTTTCTATTGGGAAGGGTGAGTTGTTTGGTTTTATTGGCCCTGACGGGGCAGGTAAGACCTCGCTTTTCAGGATCCTGACGACACTCCTGCTTCCGGACAGCGGAACAGCGAACGTGGAAGGGCTGGATGTGGTGAAGGATTATAAAAAGATACGCAGGATCATCGGGTACATGCCCGGAAAGTTTTCCCTTTACCAGGATCTCACCGTGGAAGAAAACCTGAACTTTTTCGCGACCATTTTCGGAACCACGATCGCCGAAAACTATGAGCTTGTAAAAGACATTTACCGGCAGATCGAGCCTTTTAAAAAACGGAGGGCAGGGCAACTCTCAGGCGGCATGAAACAGAAGCTGGCGCTTTCCTGTGCGTTGATTCATAAGCCCGCGGTGCTGTTCCTGGATGAACCCACCACAGGGGTGGATGCCGTGTCACGTAAGGAATTCTGGGAAATGCTCCGGAAACTGAAGGAGGGCGGGATCACGATCCTGGTATCAACACCCTATATGGATGAAGCCAGCCTTTGTGACCGTGTTGCGCTGATCCAGAACGGCAGCATCATGACCATCAGCACCCCCGGTGAAGTAATCACTGCCTATCCGCATCAGCTCTTTGCTGTCAGGTCGGAGACTTTTTACCAGCTGATCGCTGACCTCAGGGGTTACCCGGAGATGCATAGTGTTCAGCCGTTCGGACAGTCCGTTCATTTTTCAGGCGGAAAAAGAAAGCTGGCGAAGGAAGAGATTATCAACTACCTTCAGAAATCCGGCCACAGGAATATTTACGTTGAAGAGATCACCCCCACCATCGAGGATTGTTTTATGGAGCTGATGAGCAGAGGATAATTGATAAAACCAGGTCTGGCTGCGGCCCGGGCTGTGAAGAAAGAAAAAATGACCGGAGAGAACATCATTGTTGTAAAAGATCTCGTCAAGAAATTTGGCAGTTTTATTGCCAATGACCAACTGACTTTTGAGGTCAGGAAAGGCGAGATCTTCGGCTTCCTGGGCGCCAACGGGGCGGGAAAGACCACGGCCATACGTATATTGTGCGGACTGTCGTATCCTACTTCAGGGACATTAAAGGTAGCGGGCTATGATGTTTATACAGAACGGGAAAAGATCAAGAAGAACATCGGCTATATGAGCCAGAAGTTCTCCCTCTATGACGACCTCACCGTTTATGAGAACATTCGGTTCTACGGGGGTATCTATGGTTTGTCAAGGCCGGAAATCAGGGTAAGGGCGGCAAAACTGATCGAAAAACTCGGCCTGGAGGAAGCCCGCAACAAACTGATCCGCGATATCCCGCAGGGCTGGAAACAGAAACTTGCGTTTTCCGTTGCCATTCTGCATGATCCCGGTATTGTTTTCCTGGATGAACCTACCGGGGGTGTTGACCCGATCACGCGACGGCAGTTCTGGAACCTGATCTATGAGGCTGCTCACTCCGGCATTACGGTATTTGTTACTACCCACTACATGGATGAGGCGGAATACTGCGACCGGGTGACCATCATGGTCGACGGCAAGATCTCGGCCCTTGATACGCCTGCAGAACTGAAGAAACAATTCAATGCAGCGAATATGGATGAAGTATTTCTGAAACTGGCCAGGCCGGAAACCAATGTTGTACCTTAACAATCAACTTAAATCTCTCAATCGTAAATCGTAAAACTGTAAATATTAAATGACTTTTTTTGAAAAAATAAAACCCGGAGTCAGTAAACGGACACTTCTTTTCATCGCCGGCTGTGCATGGACAATTGCTGGCGGGATACTGATCTCTCGCGCCCTTTATACGCTCATCGGGATCAATCACCTGCTCTGGCTGGATCTCCTTATAGGTGTCGCCCTGGGGATTCCCTTCTATCTTTTGCTTTTTTCGAGAATATCAAAAAAACACATCATCCGGATCAAGACGCTGGAGATCGAAAACCCATGTTTCTTCTCTTTCTTCAACCTTCGCAGTTATTTTATGATGGCGATCATGATCAGCGGTGGGATCACCCTGCGCAAATCCGGTCTCATCAACCAGGAGATCATCTATACCTTTTTTCTTACCATGGGAATTCCGCTGCTGGTTTCCGCAGCACGATTTTTTATCAACTGGAGCAGATACAACAATAACGCATGAAACGGTTCAGGGGATTTGTCGTCAAAGAGTTTTATCATATTTTCAGGGACTATCGCACCCTGCTGATCCTCTTTGGCATGCCCGCTGTACAACTGCTTCTTTTCGGCTATGTTATCACTAATGAGATCAAGGATGCAAAAATCGCAGTATACGACCAGTCCAAGGACGAAGTAACGCGCCAAATCACCCAGAAGATTGTTTCATCCGGATATTTCCTGCTGCAGAAAAACCTCACCAATTACCAGGAAATTGAAAGCAGTTTCCGGGAAGGAGATATCAAACTGGTTGTTGTTTTCAACAGGAATTTCGCTTCCGACCTTGAAAAGAACGGTTCCGCAGGTATGCAGATCATCGGCGACGCTTCCGATCCGAACACGGCAAACATCCTGGTTAATTATGTTTCCGGGATCGTCAATAATTACCTTGTATCCATGAACACCGGGAAGGTCTCCATGCAGATCATTCCTGAAGTGAGGATGATGTATAACCCTGAACTGAAAGGCGTTTTCATGTTTGTTCCCGGACTGATGGCCATGCTCCTGATGCTGATCTCAGCGCTAATGACCTCCATCTCGATCACCCGCGAAAAAGAGCTCGGAACCATGGAACTGCTGCTGGTCTCTCCCCTGCGGCCGATCCAGATCATCATAGGGAAGGTTATTCCCTATGTTTTCCTGGCGTTCACCGATGCCTGCATCATACTGCTGCTTGGAAAATTCGTTTTCGGTATGCCGATCCAGGGAAGTATCGCTTTACTGCTTGGCGAAAGCCTCTTGTTTATCATTATGGCACTCTCACTCGGAATCCTTATTTCAAGCATCACCAGCAGCCAGCAGGTCGCCATGATGATCTCGCTGCTTGCCCTGATGCTGCCTACAATCCTGCTTTCCGGCTTTATTTTCCCGGTTGAAAATATGCCATTGCCGCTGCAGATGCTCTGCCACATCATGCCGCCCAAGTATTTCATCACCATCATTAAAAGCATCATGCTGAAAGGAAACGGTATCATTTATATCTGGAAAGAAACCCTCATCCTCACCGGCTTTATTTTGTTCTTTATTATGCTCAGTGTGAAAAAATTCAAAACCAGGCTCGAAGGATAGACTATGCGCACCATATTGTTCATCATACAAAAAGAGTTCATACAGGTCTTCAGGAACAAGATGATGCTGCCGATCATTTTTGTCGTGCCCTTCGTCCAGCTGCTTATCCTGGTGAATGCCGCGACCTTCGAAATGAAGAACATCACCATGTCTGTTGTTGATATGGATCTTTCCGGATCCTCCCGGCAGATGGTCAGCAAATTCCAGGGATCCCCCTTCTTCATCATACGTCATACATCCTTTTCATACCAGGAAGCAGAAGATCAAATGAAAAAGGGGAAAGTTGATCTCATTCTGCAGATCCCCGCCGGGTTCGAAAAAGATCTTTACAAGGAAAACAGGAGCAAGGTCCAGTTAGTGGTCAATGCGATAAACGGATCTACGGCCGGTCTGATCAATGCCTACTCAACCATGATCATCATGGATTACAACCGGGGAATCCTTTTGGAAAACATGAACCCGGCGCAGGTTTCCACAACCCGGAATATCCTGGTTACTTCCAGCTACTGGTATAATCCGAAACTGAATTACAAGACCTACATGGTTCCGGGGATACTGGTACTGCTGGTAACCATTATCGGCCTGCTCCTTTCGGGGATGAACATTGTGCGTGAAAAAGAGATCGGCACCATCGAGCAGATCAATGTAACGCCGATACGGAAGATCCAGTTCATTGCCGGAAAGCTGATCCCTTTTTGGATCATTGCACTGTTTGAACTTGCCTTCGGACTCACCATCGGGAAACTCCTGTTCAATATTCCGATCGTCGGGAGCCTTGGTTTAATATTTTTATCGGCCGGTATCTATCTATTTGTAATTTTGGGTTTCGGGTTACTGATTTCCACGATGACGAATACCCAGCAGCAGTCGATGCTGGTCTCATTCTTTTTCATGGTGATTTTTATCCTGATGAGCGGGTTGTTCACCTCGATCGAAAGCATGCCCAACTGGGCCCAGCAACTTGACAGGCTCAACCCGGTCGCATATTTCATAAGGATCATGCGGATGATCATGCTGAAGGGATCGACCTTCAAGGATATCAGCACCTCCTTTTATTCCCTGGTGGTATATGCCATACTGATTATCAGTTTTGCCACCCTGCGTTACAGAAAAGTGTCCTGACCTATGCAGAAATGGAGAAGTTTACCGGTAAAAAAGCGATTCAGATGGATCGTCATTCCGCTATTCTTCATCCTGCTGTTCCTGGCCGTTGCCCGGGAGATCTTCCGCGAGCCCGTAGAGATAAAACATGATGCGCTTTCAAGGATCCGGGAACGCGGTGAGCTTGTTGCCCTGACCGATAAAAATTCACTCGATTACTTTGTTTACCGGGGGGAACCGATGGGTTACCAGCTCGACCTGCTCTCCTCCTTTGCAGATTACCTGGGTTTTCCCTTAAGGATCATAACCAGCAATGATGTTTCCCGGCTTTATTATTACATGGACATGAATATTGCCGATATCATCGCTCTTGACCTGCCTGTGACAAATGAGGGGAAGAAGCTTGCCAGGTTTTCACAGCCTTTCGGTGAAACCAGGCTGGTAGTTGTACAGCGAAAAGCATCCGGTTCTGGCAAAAAGGAGCACTTCGTCAAGACATTGGAGGATTTTTCCGCCGATACGATCCACATCCAGCATAACCTCTTTTCACTGGCCCTGATAAAAAAATCATTAAAGAAGGCAAGGCATGTGATCCTTACCGAAGAATCCAGCCGCAATGAGGAGGAGCTGATCCGCATGGTATCCGAGGGAAAGATCAGCTTCATGGTTTGCAATGAGAACCTCGCCAATGTCATCAAACGTCATTACAGGAATATTGATGCAAGTCTTGTGATCTCGCACTTTACCGAATATGCGTGGGGAACCAGCCTGGCTTCCGACTCATTGCGACAGGAGATCAATAACTGGATGTCCGACAAAAAAACGAAGAAGGATAACCGGTACACCTATCTGTCCTATTTCGATAATCCCCGTGTTGTGAACTATTTCCAGAGCGACCTTTTTTCAATAAAAACATCGAAGCTATCGCCTTTTGATGATGAATTGCGTGATTTGAGCACAAAGATATACTGGGACTGGCGTCTGCTGGCCTCGCTTGTTTATGAGGAATCCAATTTCCAGCTGGGTCTGGTCTCTTCTCACAATGCCCGCGGACTGATGCAGATGATGCCGGAAACGGCCCGGCGCTTCGGGATGGACAGCATTTCCTCCACCCGGCAGCAGCTGATGGCGGGTGTCAGGTATATTCATTTTCTGGATGAACAGTTGCCTGACGAAATAAAAAACCCGAAAGAACGGATCTATTTCATTCTGGCATCCTACAATGTAGGTCCGGCAAAAGTCCTTGCTGCAAGGGAAAAAGCCATGAAATACAATCGCGATCCCAACAAATGGCATGGAGGGGTTGACTATTATTTAACCCGCAGATCAAAAAAAGCACCGGTTCTTGACCCGGACTCGGCAATCGATCCCTCCTGGGGCGCTGCCGTGGGTTTTGTTGATGAGATCCTGGAACGGTATCATCATTATAAAAACATTATTCCCGAATATCCGCCAAAAAGCAATTAGCCGCATCCCTGATGGATGTCTCAATTGGCGTGAATTCAAAATCCAGCGCCTTTTTCACCTTTTCATTCGAATAGAAATACTGTTGGGCCGTAATGGTGGCCATTTCACGGGTCACTTCCGGTTTGCAGCGCATGATAAAACTCCGTACCGCCTCAACCCGCCAGGCGATGCTGGTCATGCCTGGGGGAACATTGACCGAAGGTGCCGGCTTGTTTAAATATTTCGCCATCCATTCGAAAACCTGCTGATAAGACAAATTTTCAGCGGATGTGATGAAGCGCTGGCCGGAGATCTCAGATCCCATCAGCTTTATCATGATCGTTACAATATCCCTGGCATCCACGTATCCGTTGATTCCTCGGGTGTAATACTTTAATCCTTTCCAGACAAGTTTAAAAAGACCTGAATTGTCATCCCAGAATCCTGGTCCGACAATCATCGAAGGATTAATAATCACGGCATTCAGCCCTTCTTCCATTCCCCGCCAGATCTCGCGTTCCGCGCCATATTTGCTGATGGAATAGACAGAGTTTTTCCGGGATGATTTCCAGTAGGTCTCCTCATCAGTCAGCCCGTCATTATCAGCCCGGCCCAAGGTCGCTACGGAACTTACATAGCAGAATTTCCGGATCTTCTTTTCAAGGCAAAGGTTAACAAGGTTGGCAGTCCCTTCAATATTCACCTTCAGCATCGCCTTGTGGTCCTGCGGATAAAAGGAAACCACTGCACCAACGTGATAGACATCTGTTATTCCCTCAAGTGCATCCTCAATGCTGCCGAAATCCATCAGATCAGCGTCAAACCATTCAATAGATTTCATCAGTTTATCCGGGTCGTCGGAATAATAAGAAAAAACATGTTTCACCCTTTCGGTATTGCTGCTCTTCCGTTTAATTGCCCGGACCTTTTTTCCGGATTTTGCCAGTTGAAAAAGAAGGTGTGAGCCTAAAAGCCCTGTGCCGCCTGTAACGAGGATCATAGTGTTGATTTTTGATGGCAAAGTTAGTTTTTATCCTGATCACTTTCTGTGAACTGCCCATGGCTCAAACAAATCCCATGATCCCACCCGGTTCCTCCCTAAATCCCTCCATGCCCCTCCCTATATCCCTCCCCAAAAAGGGAGGGACTTTTTCGTTTTTCTTCTATTCCGGAAGTTAATGGTTGGTTAAATGTTCTGAAATTCCAGAAATCACACTGTCCAAATCTGACTCGATCTCAGCATTCGTAAACCGTAGAATGGACAATCCTAATGCTTTCAGCTCGGCTTCTCTTCCTGAATCTTTTGCTTTCTGTTCTTCAGAATTGTGATAACCCCCATCAATTTCTATTACGAGTCTTGCTTCATGGCAATAAAAATCAGCAATGAATTACGCAATGGGATGTTGCCGGCGAAATCTGCACCCATTCAATTGTTTTCCTTTAATCCGATCCCAGAGATTTTTCTCAGACAGCGTCATTCCGTTTCTGTTAATTCTTGCATATTTTAAAATATCCGGATTTGTACCGTAATAAATCGGGTTTTCTAACCGTAAGTTTCGTTTATACATTTTTTCTCTTAATCGTAAAAAGAAGAAAAGGTAATTCGGTTGTTGATAAATTTTTTTTTAGGTTATACCCTGTCTGAAAAGTATTACCCCCTTCCCTGTTTTGGGGAAGGGGGCAGGGGGATGGGGTAAAAAAGGTTGGAATGAGGAGAAAATAAAAGGGGTCCTGTTACTTCTTAAAACAGATACCCCAACCCCACGTAGATTCCCGAACGGCCATCTCTTTTATCGGGGGCAAATCCGAAATCAGCGCAAATGACGAAGTTCTGGTTCATGGCAATTCTCAAACCTCCGCCAACTGCCAGGTGAAGGTTCTCACTTCCATTGCTGAAATACCGGCTTTTATCAATGGTTGATGGTATTGAATCCGTCTGCATTTGCACCTTATCAAGAACCATTCCGGCATCTGCAAAAGCATTCAGTGCCAGGTAAAAATTCTGTTTGATCAGGTGGAAACGGTAGAATTTCCAGCGAAACTCGAAGTTTCCATACCCAACACCATCACCGGTCACCCGGTCGCGCAGTATGCCCCGCAAGGTACGCGAGCCGCCAAGTCCATCGATCGTTGTGGTTTGTGAAAAGGAGTTGATCATATATGGCTGGATATAAAACGGCGCTGAACCCGCAAAGGTTCCCTGGTAGCCGAGCCGGTATGCAAAAGAAAGGACATCTTTAACCAGTGTGAAATACTGGCGGTGGATCACCGAAACCTTTGCAAAACTATAATGGCCGTCACCGATAAACCCCGGAGCCAGGGCAACAATGACCTCGCTCCAGATGCCGTGCATGGGATTGCCCTCATTGTCGCGGGTATCGTAGATCATCCCCAGCTTAACAAAATTGTTGATGCCGCCGTTTTTCTCTTCAGGAGTGATCACGCCCCACTTCACGTAATCATCATAAAGCCCGGGAACATCCGGAAGTTTCTTGTCTTCACTCTTTCCTTTATTCAACCGATCGATATTAACCGGTGCTATATCGATCTTTAAAAAGGTAAATCCGGCCAACCAGTAAAGATGGGGGTGGAAGAAATTGCCCCGGAAATCCAGTCCTGCACGAAGCAACTGGCGCTGGTAACGATAATAGACCCTTGATTTGTATGTAGCTGAATCCAGCTGATCGTTTTCCCAATCGGGATTATAGACCGCATCGTATCCGTTGAAGCCATAAAAGTTCAATGCCCGTTCCGTCAGATAGGTCACATCGGTTGTAACCCGGATGCCCTTTATGAGTTTTGGCGAATCAAAAAATACCTGGTTGATGCCGCCACCTTTGGTCGTACGGGAAACTTCTGCATAAAACGAGTGAAAATACTGGGGGTAAGTGGATCCATCCCCGTAGTAATAGATGTTGGCAAGCGCCCCATACTGAAAGCCGAGATCAGAATCGTATCCCAGAACCGGCAAGGCCTCGAAATTCCACCCTTTTTTAACATTGTCCTTCTTAACGGAGTCAGCCGGGGGCTGAGCGAATAGAGCTATGGAATAAACTACAAAGAACAGGATCAGTATCCTTTTTGCAAGAAAGATCATCATATTGTTTTCGGGTTTAACATTTCCGCCTCTGTTCAGTAAAGCAAATATAGATAATCTTTCATGCCCGGCCCCATTCCTTCCTGGTCAGGACTGGGATGAAAATTTGTACATTCGTATCAAATATCCTCATTTTGGTGAAACGAAAAGACATAGCAGAGATTCGCATGGGTGACCGGAAAGCAGTCCGGGGATGGGTGATGTATGATTGGGCGAATTCCGTTTACCAACTGACTATTGCATCCACTATCTTTCCGATCTATTATAATACTGTGACCCGCAACGGCCATGATTTTACTGTCAATTTTTTCGGAGCGAAGATCATCAATACTGTACTTTATTCCTGGGCCATCGCGATCGCCTACCTTGTTGTCGGCCTCGGTTCACCATTGTTTTCATCAATGGCCGATTACACGGGTCGTAGAAAAGCCTTCATGATGGCCTTTACATGGATCGGAGCCCTTGCGTGTGGCAGCCTTTACTTTTTTAACGGGCACAATGTTGAATTCGGCATCATGGCATTCACACTCGGAACCATTGGCTACGGAGGAAGCATCGTTTTTTACAACTCTTTTCTCCCGGTGATCGCCAAACCGGAGGATCAGGACCGCATCAGTGCCCGTGGTTACTCGATGGGGTATCTGGGCGGGGTGATTCTTCTGCTCTTCAACCTCTCCATGATCATGAAACCACTTTGGTTTGGGATCCCCGTAGGATCCAGCCTTCCGGCAAGGATCTCTTTTGTGACAGTATTCCTTTGGTGGGTCGGCTTTTCAAGGATCACCTTTTCAAGCCTGCCCAAATATACTTACCGCAAACGCTCGGAACACGCCAGCGTGATTACCAATGGGTACAAAGAGCTCAGGCTGGTCTTTAACCAGGTAAGGAAATCTCCCCGTTTGAGCATCTACCTGGCCGGGTTCTTTTTCCTGATGATGGGACTTCTTACAGTCATGTTCATGGCAGCAACATATGGAGAAAAAGAAATCGGTCTTACCGACAGCGTACTGATCCCGACCATCCTTCTCATCCAGATCGTCGGGATGGGAGGAGCCTGGTTCTTTGCCAGACTCTCCGGAAAGATCGGTAATCTGAAGGCCCTGATCATTTCTGTAGTGATATGGATCCTTATCTGTATCGGGGCCTTTTATATCACAACCGCGGCAGGCTTTATTATTGCAGCCGTGTTTATCGGCATTGTCATGGGAGGGTCGCAATCCCTGGCCCGCTCAACCTACTCAAAGATGTTGCCCGAAACGACCGACCACACCTCCTTCTTCAGCTTTTACGATGTAACGGAGAAAATGGCCACCGTGGCAGGAACCTTTGCTTTCGGGATCATCGAAGCAATCACAGGCAGCATGCGGTATTCCGTGATGGCAATCGGTTTGTTTTTTGCTATCGGACTTGGGTTTCTCCTCGTTCTTTTACGTAGGACGTCGTAACGTCTTCAGATCAATCAGAAATTTATTCTGCTGTTCGCCTTAGGTTCGGTTAAGCTTCGCCTGGTGTTCGCCTGGTTAAAAAATCAACAAATCTAATCTCCCTGACTTATCCGGTCCCGGCCAGTCCTTTGCCGGTCTTTGATAAAACCATCTTTAAACCGTCATTCAACCGTCGTTCAACCGTCGTTCAACCGTCGTGAACCGTCGGAAAGTCGCTCCAAATCGGTAAAAGAACGGTTTTTGTACTGTTTTTCGACGGTTCTATGAAAACCGGCCCGCGGTGGAGGGAGATTGGATTAAGGATGGTGGGGGGTAACAAGGGAGCAAGTGGTTGCCATGTCTGCCAACTTGTCATAATTTAGAACGATTATAATTTAGTATGGTTTTTGTCGTTATAAACTCCTGACAAAATAAATTTTCAAATTTTCAAATTAAAAAGAAACACCATGTACATTATAACAGCAGCAACCGGCAACATCGGTAAAGCATTGGCCACCGCATTGCTGGCCGAAGGAAAAAAGGTTAGGGTCATCGGACGGAGTGCCGATAAGTTAAAAGAACTCACTGACAAGGGCGCCGAAGCCATGGTTGGTGATGTGAACGACCCTGATTTCGTGAACAAAGCTTTTTCAGGTGGCACCGCCGCCTTCTGCCTCATCCCGCCAAGTTATCATTCCGATGATTTCCGCAAGGAACAGGAACAGATCGGACACAACTATGCAAATGCAGTAAAAGCCAATAACATTAAGTACGTTATGTTACTCAGCAGCATCGGTGCGCACCTGCGCAATGGCGCTGGTGTAGTCGACGGACTCGGTGACATGGAAGAGGCCTTTCTCGCACTGAAAGAAGTCAATGTTCTGAACCTGCGTCCCAGCTATTTTATGGAAAATCTTTTCGGACAAATCCAGACAATTAAAATGATGGGCGTTATGGCTTCACCGGTAAAGGGTGATATAATGTTTCCGATGGTTGCAACCAAGGATATCGCAGCCACTGCATTCCGTTTCATGAAAGACCTTGCATTTAAAGGAAACACCATAGAATATGTTCTCGGCTCCCGGGACGTCTCATACAACGAAGTGGCATCCGTGATCGGGAACGCGATCGGCAAACCGGATCTTAAATATGTCGAGGTTCCTTTTGAAGACGCAAAGAATGCGATGGTCATGTCGGGATTCGTTTCGGCCAATGTAGCTGAACTGTTCAATGGCCTCGCTGAAAGCATGAACAATGGCACTGCCAGAAATGCTCACCACCGCACCACGGGCAATACAACCCCTACTTCACTCGAAGATTTTGCGAAAGTGTTTGCATTTGCGTTTAATCAGTAAACTGATTTACGATTGGACGATTTATGATTGAGGGATTGAAATGCCGATTACTTGATTTTAGATTTAATAAATGATTCGGAAATCAATTCAATCAATCGTAAGTCGTAAATCGTCCAATCGTAAATCCCTATTATTTCCTACTTTTGCAGGAAATTCAACCGTATGAACTTTATTGAAGAACTCCGCTGGAGAGGGATGATCCACGACATGATGCCGGGAACGGAAGAACAACTTGTAAAAGAGATGACCTCCGCCTACATCGGGTATGACCCGACATCCGACTCCCTTCACATCGGGAACATGGCCTCCATCATGCTGCTTGTTCATTTTCAGCGGGCTGGACACAAGCCCTTTGCCCTGGTTGGTGGTGCTACAGGCATGATCGGTGATCCCTCCGGAAAATCAGAAGAAAGAAACCTTCTCGATGAAAAAGTTCTGCGTTATAACCAACACTGTATTCAGAAACAACTCGAGAAATTTCTCGATTTCGAATGTGGGATGAATTGCGCTGAGATGGTCAATAACTATGACTGGACAAAAGATTTCAGCTTCCTTAGTTTCCTGCGGGACGTAGGCAAACACCTCACGGTAAATTACATGATGGCCAAGGATTCTGTGAAAAAACGCATGGAATCCGGCAGCGGGATCTCATTCACGGAATTCAGCTACCAACTGGTTCAGGGTTTTGATTTTTGCTGGCTTTTCGAGAACCGTGGCGTAAAACTTCAGATGGGAGGTTCCGATCAGTGGGGCAATATCCTTACCGGGACAGAGCTGATTCGCCGTAAGCTCGGCGGAGAAGCTTTTGCTATTACCTGTCCGCTGATCACAAAAGCCGATGGAGGTAAATTCGGCAAGACCGAATCCGGCAACATCTGGCTGGATCCGAAAAAAACATCACCCTATAAATTTTACCAGTTCTGGCTCAACGCCAGCGATGAAGATGCCGCCAATTATATCCGCATCTTCACACTCTTCTCAAAAGACGAGATCGAATCACTGATAAAACAGCACCAAGAGGCCCCCCACCTGCGTCTGCTGCAGAAATCCCTCGCCAAAGACATTACCATCCGGGTTCATTCACAGGACGACTACAACGCAGCGCTGGAGGCCTCAGAGATCCTCTTCGGAAAAGGCACCACAGAAACACTCAGGAATTTATCAGAAGAGACCCTGCTGGCTGTATTTGAAGGTGTACCCCAGTTTGAAATGGCGAAAAGCGAGATTGAAGGCGGGATAAATGTCGTGGATTTCCTTGCAGAGAAAACCCAGATCTTTCCTTCGAAAGGCGAAGCCCGCCGCATGCTTAAGGAAGGCGGCGTTGCCATCAACAAGGATAAGGTTCAGGAATCAACCGAACTAAACAATTCTTCCCTCCTGAACGGAAAATACATCCTCGTGCAGAAAGGGAAGAAGAATTATTTTCTGGTAAAGATAAGTTAGACTTTCTAGAATCTGATGCTGGATACTGGATGCTGGATACTGGATTAAGTTTGTTAACTTTATCCTTTTCCCTAGCATCTAGCATCCACCATCCAGCATCCTACTTCACAAACTGCTTAGCATAGTACTTCGCTGTCAGCTTCTCACCGGTAGCTTTTTCGATCATGTCATCCCAGTAATAGCGCTGTCCCGGCATAAACACTTTGGAACGAAGATAATTTCCGATCTCCTTGTTGCCTGTGAAACTCTGGAATTTGTAATCCTCCGATTTAATAATTGTTCCTACAATATGATAATACAACTGTGAGGCAAGCAATTCACCAAGCAGGTAATTGTGGTAATAGCACGGGTAGCTGGCAATGTGAATTTTCGTCGCCCAGTCGGGTTCATTGCGGCCTTCCGGCTTTTTCAGCATCTGATACTTCTCTACAAGGTCCCACCAGAGTTTGTTCAGATCCTGGTCGGGGTTTTCATACATGCCTTTTTCAAAACGGTACATCACCTGGGCCCAGCGGCTGAATACAAGCTGTTCGATCCTCAGGGTCTTGAAACAATAATCGGCGATCTTCGTTTTTTCCTCTTCGGAAATACCAACATTATCCTTCAGCCATTGCGGGTTTGAGGAGAACCTCCCAAACATCATGGCTATTGCTTCCGTAGTGAATGTATGTGCAGGATCATGCAGGACAAAGGGCAGCGTAGTATCGATGTTTTCATCATAAACAGCATGACCGAATTCGTGGAGCATGGTTCCCATCCAGGTTGCGTTGGGCTTGATGTTGCAAAGCACACGAACGTCAGTTTTACGATTGATATTGGTACAGAAGGCATGCTGGTTTTTGCCGGGCTTTTCATACAGGTCGCTGTTTTTTATCATGGCGTCGATGGGCAGCCCGATCCCTGCATAGAAATTGGTTGTAAGTGTTTCAAGGTTCTTGTCCTTATAATACTTGTCAAGGTCCACCTCATAGATTTTCGGCGCTTCCTGAAAGAAACGGTTCTGATAATTCCAGGGCCTCAGGTCATCCTTGCTCTTCAGTCCGTAATATTTAACGAAATAGTCATCGATCTCCCCTTTTACTTCGGCAAAACTGCCACGTGTGAGGCTGTCGAGTTCGTCGAAAAGACTGCTGATGACCTTGGGATCCTGCTCGCTCAGGGTCAGGCTCATTTCATGGTAATTGTTGAAGCCCATTTCCCGGGCCACTTCATTTCTCTTTTTGGCAAGATTCCTGATATCTTCCGCCACAAGGTTTCCGATCTTTTTCTGCTCAAACCAGACCTCCTGTTGTTCCTTTACATTTTTTGAATGCTTGAGAATGTCCTCCACGTCATTGTCAGAGAGTTTTTTGCCATTCACAACGGTCCGGAAGTTCCCGTATTTCTGTTCAATGGCAGAACCCATCCTTACCATGGCATTGAGTTTTGCTGTATCGGCTTTTGCCATAAGGAATTCCCGGTAAAGCACATCGAGTTCGCGGCTGAGCAAAGTATCGGTGATAAGACCCGACACCTTGATCTCTTCCAGTTTCTTCAGAGATTCCTTATCGGCAAAAATCGCCATCAGTTTCATCTGCAGGTCCTCCGACTTTTTGAAGTCTTCGGGTTTTCCGGTAATAGCAGCGTTCCAGGACGCCAGGTTGTTTTCCCTGGACAGCGGAATAACCACTGAATCCAGTTTTTTAATAAATTCCGTAAGTTCTTTGTTCATTTTTTCCTGTTTGGATTGACATCCTGTAATCATTGCCACTGAAGCGATCAGTACCATGAGAAGTTTAAGGTTTTTCATCGGATGATTGTTGTTAAAACTGTTTTATTTATGTATTCGCATATTCGTCATTCGCATATTCCCTCACTCCATCCCCCAGGTAGCCCCATCCTTGGTGTCCTTCACCGTGATATTAAGCTTCTGAAGGGCATCCCGAATCTGGTCGGATGTGGCAAAATCCTTTTTGCCCCTTGCCTCTTTCCGGATATCCAGGATCAGATCCATTAAACCGCCGGCAATGGCATCCTGCTGTCCGGCTTCTTCCGCCTTCAGTCCAAGGATATCAAAAACGAAAGTTTGAAACAATGACTTCAGGGCATCCAGTTCTTCTCTGGTGACAACCTCTTTTTTATCGTAAATCGAATTGATCAACCGGACCCCTTCAAAAAGGCTGGCCATGACGATGGGACTGTTGAAGTCATCATTCATGGCATCATAGCAGGCTTTCGACATTTGCTGAATTACGGCCATCTGACCGTTGCCGGCCTCCGCAGGTTTTAATTGTTCCAGTGTCTCCATGGCAGCCATCAGACGTTTCAGCCCTTTTTCTGAAGCCTGCAGTGCTTCATTGGAAAAATCGATAGTACTGCGGTAGTGGGCCTGCAGGATAAAGAACCTGATGGTCATCGGGCTGTAGGCCTGTGCCAGTGCAGCATGCTTCCCGCCGAAGAACTCTTCAAGGGTGATAAAATTACCCAGAGATTTCCCCATCTTCTGCCCGTTGATCGTAACCATATTGTTGTGCATCCAGTATTTGACGGAATCAACACCATTGGCGATTCTGGATTGGGCTATTTCTGATTCATGATGAGGGAACATGAGGTCCATTCCGCCGCCATGAATATCGAACTGTTCGCCAAGGTACTTTGCTCCCATAGCTGAACATTCAAGGTGCCAGCCCGGGAAACCTTCGCTCCATGCTGAAGACCAGCGCATAATATGCTCAGGTTGTGCCTTTTTCCAGAGGGCGAAATCAACAGCATTGCGTTTCTCATCCTGTCCTTCCAGGGTCCGGGTGTTGGAGATGAGATCCTCCAGTATCCTTCCGGAAAGCTTTCCGTACTTGTACGTTTCATTGTATTTCAGCACATCAAAATAGACAGATCCGTTCACTACATATGCATAGCCGGCTGACAATATTTTTTCAATCATGCTGATTTGCTCAATGATGTGTCCGGAAGCCCGTGGTTCAATGCTCGGGCGCTTCACATTCAGCGCTTCCATGAACAGGAAATAGCGGTCGGAATAATACTGTGCAATCTCCATAGGTTCAAGTTGCTCAAGCAGAGCTTTCTTTGCAATTTTATCCTCCCCTTCATCTTCATCGTTAACAAGATGCCCAACATCCGTAATATTCCGGACATACCGCACCCGGTATCCGAGATGAAGGAGGTAACGGAACACAAGGTCAAAGGTGATCGCCGGCCGGGCATGGCCGAGGTGCGGATCGCCATATACGGTGGGCCCGCAAACATACATCCCGGCAAAGGGAGGATTCAGGGGCTGAAACAGTTCTTTGGAGCGGGTAAGCGTGTTATAAAGGTAAAGGTTGGATTCCATATGTTTGATTTCTTTTGTAAAAGTAGGAAAATTCCAGGAAATTGCCAGTCTGCGATACTGTCAATGAGCGACTTCACCCTCCGAGGTCAGTCTCCTTGTTAGGGATGAGGGAATCTTATCGATATTTGCGGTTTAATTCACAACTAATTACCGGCAAATAAACAATACTATTATTATGGACTATTTTAAAAACCTGGATGGCGCTGTGATCGTCAGCGATAAGGAAGGCACCATCATCTACCTGAATGAAAAAGCGGTCTCAAACTTTCAGCAAGAGGGAGGCCGTGACCTTATCGGTAAAAAACTTAAAGACTGTCATGGAGACAGATCCAATCTGAAGATCCGGGATATCATGACGACAAAAGAGAAGAATGTTTATACTATCGAAAAAAAAGGAAAGAAGAAAATCATCTATCAGACCCCCTGGTATGACGAGGCCGGGTTTGCCGGGCTTGTGGAATTGTCGTTGGAAATACCCTTCGACATGCCTCATTTTAACCGGGACGTCAGTTAATTTACGATTGGACGATTTACGATTGAGGGATTGGATTGTCTGAATTTTCCTAATTTTGTAAAAAATCCCTCATAAACTTTCTCTTCAGATGGAAAAGATCCTTGTTATCGGATGTTCGGGCCAGATCGGTTCCGAACTCACACTCGAATTACGCAAACGCTACGGAAACGAAAATGTCATTGCGACGGACATTCGTCCTGCACCGTCAGATATTTCCGGTACCGGTCCCTTTGAGATCCTGGATGTACTTGATTCTGCAAAGCTTCAGCTTATCCTGGAACATGAAAAGATCACCCAGGTTTACCATTTGGCAGCCATTCTTTCCGGCAATGCTGAAAAACGTCCCCTGGCCTCCTGGGACATCAATATGCGCAGCCTCATGAATGTGCTGGAACTCGGACGTGAGCTGAAACTCAACAAAATTTTCTGGCCGAGTTCAATTGCCGTATTCGGCCCGACTACGCCGCGCCTGGGAACGCCCCAGTATACGATCATGGAGCCCAACACAGTTTACGGTATAAGCAAACTGGCCGGCGAGCGCTGGGTTGAATACTACAATAACAAGTATGATGTGGATATCCGCAGTCTCCGGTATCCCGGGCTGATAAGCTACAAGACTGAAGCAGGCGGAGGCACGACGGATTATGCCGTTGAGATCTTTTATGACGCCATCAAAACCGGAAAATACGAGTGTTTCCTGGGCCCGGAATCCCTGCTGCCAATGATGTTCATGCCGGACGCCATCAAAGCAACCATCGATCTGATGGAAGCTGATACAACTAAGCTTTCGCTACGCTCGAGTTACAATGTTGCCGGTATCTGTTTCAACCCGCAACAACTTGCTGACGAGATCAGGAAGCATATACCGGGATTTGAGATCACCTACAAACCCGATTTCCGCCAGGCTATCGCTGATTCCTGGCCGGCCTGCCTGGATGATTCAGTGGCAAAGCGCGACTGGGGACTGAATTACGAATATGACCTGCCGAAAATGGTCGAAGTGATGATCACTGAGATCCGGAAAAAGCTGGCCAAATAAAAATACCAGCCCAAGAGGCTTTTAGGCTCATTTGTCATAAGAAAGAGGGTGTCTCAAAAACCGAGGCACCTTCTTTTTCTTTTACCCGGCTATTCCGAACCTCCCTTAAGGTTCCGAAAGGCAAAAAAAAGAAGCCGCCCTTTTGGGACAGCTTCTTTTTCCTTGAAACAAAGCAGTATTTACCTGCAGTGTTTGCTTTAGTCAATATAGATTTTCTTTGTAGAAACTCCGGTTTGTGAAACAACCTTTACAACATAATATCCCTGGTTCAGGTTCAGAACGAATTTCTGAAGAGGACTTGTGTTGAGCGCTGAACTGAATACTTCCTTGCCTAAAAGATCATAAACAAAGACATTCTTCAACTGCTGTTTGTCAAGGTTCTTGATATAAAGTGAAGTCTGATAGGAATAAACCTGGATTCCGTCATTCTGTGCATCACTGATACCAGTAACATTGGAGAAATGGAGGACGAACCTGCTTGCTGCATCTTCGGTGGAATAGCTGAAGGAATAAACAGGGTTGGCTTTCAGATCCTGGATTGTTCCTTCTTTCAGGTCTTCGAGGTAGATCCTTGCGGAAGCTCCGAATGACTCAAGATTTGAAGCATTGAGCGTATAACCGCCTGTTACACCGGAAGTGAATCCCATCGGGACAACGGTATTGGCATCAGCATAAGGCTGAATGTTGAAAGCAACCTTTTTGCTGTCAGCAAGTGTTGTATAGAGCTGTGGAGCCTGGGTTCCGCCGGCTAATTTCAAAGCATCAAAGTTGAAATCATAACCAGAGGTTGTGCCGGGAACGAAACCAACAACAGCTTCATCAACCATACCGTTCAGCTGGCTTGTGGCACTTATCTGAAGAACATTGGGGTAATTTCCGCCATCCTTAATAAACGCTTCTGAATTATGAACGCGAGCACTGTTTGGCACCTGGAAGTTTCCTGAAGAGGGTGCTTCGATAAAGAAGCCCTGCATTGCGGGAGCGTACTGGGTGTGTGTCGGGCTTACAGTAGTGTAGATCTTGTAGGTCATGTTGACCGGATCCCAGAAATATGCGGTGTGGGAAACGGAAGGCCAGGTGATGGCTGCATTGGCAAGGTCAATAGCGCTTGCATAAGCATTACCAACCAGATTGTAACCTGTCCCTGCAGTCGGAATTGACTGTGGAATACAGGAAATGGCCGGTGCATTAGTATTCAGGTGGCCGGAGAATACCTTCGGAGCAACATGCGATGTCAGGATGAAGGCACCATAGCCTTTTTCCGGAACAAGTGCAGTCGTTGCATTAATAATATAGTTGCCGGCTAACCATCCGTTTGAATAATCTGCAGAATAGGTAATCAGCCAGTCCCCGGCAAAGATTCCGGATGTTGCATCAGAAATCGGCGGAGAGATGAAATGCATTTTGTTTGTTCCCATTGCCTTCAGTACTTTGGCAGTACCGGTACCGGAAATTCCGTTGTCAATAAAAGAACCACCGTCATTGATGATGAGGGCTTCAGTTCCACTAAGGGAGAGGATACCGGTCGGTGAGAATTTACCATTTACCGTAATGGTTGCGCCTGACTGGACTGTAGCCGTACCGCAAACAGCAGTTGTGGCTCCTGCGATCACCGGGTAGTTCGTAACCGGGAAGGGGATGGTGATATTTGTTGATGAACCCGGAACCGCATTCATTGACCAGTTACCAGCTGTAAACCAGTCTGTACTTACCGTACCGGTCCAGGTGGGGGGCGAACAGTTAAGACTGCCATTACCGCCAAGGTTTGTACAGTTCGTCGCCGAGGTAGGAATCTGGGTGCTGATGCCGCTGATATATTCGAAACACTTGGTCGGATATGGACTGGTTGTGAAATTAAAGGTAAGGTTTGCAACTGAACAAGCAGCCCAGTCAACTGTATTTGTCAGACGGAAACGACCAATCCTTGTGCCGGGGGCAACTGTGCTGATGACCGTTCCAGAACCCGATCCGGAAGCATTTTTCGGAGCAACCTTCATACAGTTCTGAGCCTGGGTAAACGCAACGGATGTAGGAATCTGTGATGCATTCATCTCAGAGGTCCCTGCAATTATCGCTGCGGTAATGGTTCCCGCATTATATGTGGCGGAATTTAGAAGGATACCAAGCTGAGTATTTGCAACCTCAAAAGTGTTTGAAGCATCCGTATCAAGATAGTAAACATCAAACTCGATATTTTTACTATCCGGTTGCGTCTGGTTGAGAATTGTAATGGTTAAATCCGTATTTGCAAGCGGGGAATACCTTCTCTGAGCATTCACACCAGTAAAAGCCACCATTAATAAAAGGAATGAAATGGCTATAAAACGTAGGGTAGACGTTGTTTTCATAATATTTTTTTTGGTAAAATTACTGCTCTCATATTTATTTACAAGAGGTTAAAGGTAAGGAGTCTATTATTAAAAATCAAATATGCATGAAAATATTTTTTTCAGGCACGGATTATCAGTGTTTTTTTGTCCTTCTTTTACGGGATATTTTCCAAAAAGTTATTCATGTTTCAACAAAAAACAAGAAGCCGCCCAATGAGGGCCTCCGGCTTCTTGTTTTAAGATGTTTTAAAAGATCATAAATATTAATTTATCGTGATCCCGACCTTTGAATAACAGGTCTCGTTAATGAAATAAAAGGTTTTGCTGCTGATATCTTCTTTCTTATAATTCCATGGGGCTACCTGGATCAGTCCGCCGGTTGTAGTACCAAGTGCAGATAATTCAGCTGCTGTGAAAACCACCTGAGATGCATTTCCGGCAACCCTCTTCAGAATCGATTTGTTGCCTGAACCTGCGATCTGGCAGTAAACAGAATCGGCATCCGTGATCATCCCTGACAAAGAAACTGTCAGATCGGTCGACCTGGAAACACTTGAAGGCAATGAGTTGTACCCGGTAAACGCAGGCATGTTCTTGTCATCCGTATAGTTTATAGCCGGTATGGACCCTGCCCCGGAGACACTCCATGTTACCGGCGGGAAAGAGATCGGATCCGTAAGGTTCTGGTAAACATATGCGTTGCCGGATTGTTTTGTAAGTGTCTTCGAATTCAGCATTACAGTACCTCCATCAATAAAGGTGGTTGATCCGGCGGATGAACGAAATGCTGCAACGGCAGTATTTACATTTAAAGGAAATGTAATTCCGGCAACCGTGGTATAGGACACAGAGGTCACTGCCGCCAATGCCCCCCAGCCGTCATTGATCGTCACGCTTAAAGCGGATGTTGACGAAGGGGTGCTTGTATCCAATGGATTATCCGCACTTTTTTTACAGGAAGAAAGAAGGGTCAGGGCAACGGCCCCGCTAAGCAAGGTTGTTCTGAGGATTCTGTTCATAGGTGTCTTTTTTTTAATTTGGAATGCAAATATAGAGACTGAAATGAAGGACCCCGCCGCAAGCAGCGGGGTATCTTAGAACAACCCTAACTGTTTACTTTTGTGCAAAACTGTGTAATCTTTCTCAAGCCCCTGATCACGAACATATTTCGTGATACTCGATTCATCGCCAAACTTACTAACGGTGTTCACAAAAAATCCATCAGTCCAAAATTCACCCCCCCAAAGCTTGGTTTTCACCTCAGGGTGCTTCTTGAAAACTTCTCTTGCAGTCAGACTTTTCACCATTGTGATGATTGTTGTTGCACTAAGCTTTGGAACAGATTGAATCAAAAAATGAACATGATCTTTGTCAGTGCCAATCTCCAAAAAATGAATCTCGTATCGCTTCTCAATCTCTATGCAAATTTCTTTCAAGGTTTTGTCAACTGCCTTACTAAAAACAATTCTCCTATACTTGGCAGGACACACAAAATGGTACAACAGTACGCTTACATTATGCGATTTATGAATGTATTCGCTTTCGCTCATACACAAAGATATTAATTACGCCGCAAGCGGCGGGGAACTAACCCCAAAAAGAGATTAGAGGAGGGGAGGGTAAACCATATCATTTCAGCCGAAGCATCACCGGCCAGCATTTTTGTACGGTTAAATGCAGCCTGTCCGGTTCCGGCATAATTCCCGGCATTGGCTGTAAAAAGGTTCACTGCCATGTAATATCCATCAGGCCAGATCCCGAATTTGGGATAATCACCCATATTGGTATATGTATATTGCCAGCGGTACCATGTACCGGTTGGATCCGGGGTTGTGGATACAGCGATCATCTGGTAAAAGGGGCCCGCAGGGTAATTAGGCAGGGAAAACTGACTTACAAACCAGCGGTTTGCATTTTCATCGTAAAGAACAATCGCATCACCGTCATTGGAGTTATTGGACATCCCGTTCCAGATCGTACTTGTGTTCGACGGACCCAGTAAAAGTGCCCCTGATTTATTATAAATTGAATAATGGCAGTTCACCACCTGGAAATAATGGTTCGGGCCAACATCGCCATGAGTATCGGGGGGATCATATCCCTGAGTATTGCTGTTTCCCTCAAAATTCTGGATGGTGGTATCCATAACCACATCCGGTCCCATCGCCCTTTGTTGAAGGGCATCGGAATAATTCTCAGGGAAAGTCATCCTGTTGTGATTTTTTCGTGCATTGAAATAGTTCTTGACGATTCCCGATTTCCAGGAATTGTCACCCTTTGTTACAGGCATTGTCGCCATATCGCGCAAGGGTGGTGAAACATCGAAAAAAATTGGTTTCTTAACCTCCATTTTAGAGGCCCCTTCCTGCCCGACCGTGGTTCCGGCACAGAACAGCAGACAGATTGTGAAAAAAAGAACAGCTCTTCTCATTGGCTTATAAGTATTTGGTTAACATAATAATATCTGATAAAAGATTATTTCCCCGGAAAGGGAGATTCCCTGATGAAAATCACACAACAAACGGAAAGTCGCATCTGAATCCGGGTATTCAGAAATGAAAGCGGTTGGTCACTCCCGACAAAAATCCGTTAAACCTGAAAAATCGCGTAAATTTCAGAATAAATTCCATACAAAAAACAACCGGCTGAAGGTTTCTTTGTGCTTCACACCCCTCGTTCCGTACTCCCTGCTTTTTTTAGTTATTGGGTTTACCTTAATTTACGATCAGACGATTGAGGGATTGAGGGATTTTTAGCTATTTCACCAACTCCCCCACTTCAACATAATTTCGTACATTCGTCTTTCAAACCCGGTCTTGTGGATACTGCTTTTCATAAGGACTTCAGAAAGAAATTTCCACATTCCCTGACAAACCTCTCCCCTTCTCCGGACCGCCAGCCCTGAATAAAGGACATAATAAACAAAACTGAAATTAATATTTTGAAATTGTAATGCGTAATTCTCTACAATAAAACCGCAATCGTTATTGTCTTC
>Ga0118677_10000859_pt1 | contig 65655 bp, 48 predicted proteins | sample AliMusrvi5mmetaG_FD_86154 | JGI IMG/M metagenome (GOLD analysis project Ga0118677, IMG submission 86154) | reverse complement strand
CGGAAGTTCCGGCGGAAATCATGGCGCTGGCGGAAGCGCGTTTCCAGGCCAGAAAAAGCAAGGACTTCGCCAAGTCCGACGCACTGCGTGATCAGCTTAAATCGCTCGGCTGGGTCGTTGAAGACGCCTCCGGCGGTTTCAGAGTCAAAAAAATCTGAAGTCCTATACGCTCCGGGCATATTCGTTGAACAGCTTCAGATAAAGCCGGTAGTCCTGCAAAGAGACTCCCGGCGGCGTCTGGTGATCGCAGGAGATGATGAACCCGCCCTGCCGGGCAACCGGCATCAGACGTTCGAATTCAGCGCGCATGGCGGCTTCCCCGCGATGCATCGTCATTTTGTCGAATGCTCCGATATAAATCTGACGCGGATGATTCCGGCGCAGTTGCGCGATATCCGTTCCGGCCTGCCGTTCCAGCGGCAGAAAACCGTCCACGCCGCAACCTTCAAACCAGTCCGTCAATTTATAAATATCGCCGTCGGAGTCAACGATGATTTTAATTCCGTGTTCCCGCAGTAACGGGGTCACCTGCTGATAATACGGCCGGATAAACTCGTTGAAAATATCTTCGGAAACCATCGGCCCCCGGTTGTAACTCATATCCTCGCCGAAAGTCATAAAGTCCGGGGTGCAGACTGTGAGGAGTTCATGCAGGGTCCGCAGGTGAAAATCCCGCAGATCGGTACAGATCATGTGAATCAGTTCGGGCTGATCATAATAGGTGTAAAAGTGGTTTTCAATTCCCAGCAGCCGCCGCGGAAACCAGAAAAAGCCTTCGAGCGTCATCCATACCGCCGCGTTCCCGGCCCGCTGTTCGCAAGCCCATTCACTCCACGGGTTCCGGCGCGCCGCATCTGAAGGATAGAGCAATGGTTTAATTTTTAAATATTCGTCAATGCTGCCGATCAGCGGCGCACCGTGGCAAGCCGGAGCCGGACATCCTTCGCCAAGTACCGGAATCCAGCCCTGATAATTCATATCCAGATCAAAATAGCGCGTAACTTCATAACGGTCGCGAACCGGCAGTCCTTCACTCTGCCAGCGTTCAATAGTTTTATCCCACCATGTGGCCCATTCGATAACCGGCAGCCGGTCAACCGGCTGAAAATTCATCACTGCCTGAAATCTTTCACGTGTATTCATCCTGACTCTCCTTAGGAACTGTCTCAAAATAACCTATGTTTTTACACCGCTCTCCTGAATGCCTTTCGCGCTGCTTGTTCGTTACATACCTGCCGGTATGCGCCTCAAAAGCAACTCGAAAATCAAATCAGGATATTCGGTGTAAATTTGATAGTTTATTTTGTTCCAGATCCTTAATTTATTTTATAATATTAATATAATCACTTTTAAGCAGCGCAAGTATAACTATATTATCCTGTAGATTGAATAAAATTATCCGGAGCAATGGCGGATGGAACTGGTGACAAAGCGAAAAGGCAGATTTGACTCGCTGGAAACGATCGGTCTGGCGGCGGAGTATTTCCCCCATTATGTAAATCCCAAGCCGGGTCCGCATATGGTTGACGTCGTACTGTTGAGCCTGATTATCCGCGGCAGCGGCAGGCATTTGATGGGAGACCGGAGTTTTGCTGAAAACGGCCAGTCTGTCGCTGTAACACATTACGGCGAACCGCATACGATCATCACCGATGAAAACGGCATGGAGATTCTCAATATTTATCTTGATCTGGAGCATTTTACCCTGCCGCCGCTGAGCCCGGAGTTAAGCCGCTTCATGCCGCTGTTCATTCCGGCCCACCCGGCGTTCTACAACAATCTTAACCGGCTGACAAGAATCGAATTCGACAATATTGAAATACCGGCGTCCATGGCGTTCGGGATCGAGCGGGAACTGCGGGTGCGGCAGCCGGGATATCTGGATGCCGCAATGGATTATTTCCGGCTGTTCCTGGGAGAATGCTGCCGGCAGATTATCCGGACAGGCATTGCTGTACCCGGTATCAGCAACAGTCCGTCCGCATTGCGACTGGAAAAAGTCCGGCAGCATCTGGAGGCGCATTTCTCTGAAGATTTTTCACTGGAAACGCTGGCGGAAATGGCCGGGCTTTCCAGGAATTATCTCTGCCGGGCGTTCCGGCAGTACACCGGGCAGACGGTTTTTGAGTACATCATCAGTCAGCGCATACAGCAGGCGATGATGATGATGCGCCATAGCGACGACAAAATGTTTGCTGTCGCATGGCGCTGCGGCTTTCGCGACCTGAGCTATTTCAACCGCGTATTCAAACGTCTGACCGGCGTCTCCCCGGCGGCTTACCGCCGGCAGAATATCCCGGACAAATCAGTCATGTCTTAATCTGCTTCCGCAACTACCATGATATGAGTGTCAAACCTTGGTACAACGACTTCCGTATAGCCGTCTTTAAATTCTGCCGCCAGAATATGATTGCCCGGAACTGTATAGACTCGTCGGAATTTCCCGTGCAGCTTCACGCCGGTCTCAATAACCGGCGCAATATCTTCGCGGATGCGGCTGAAACTGGTGAAATATCCTTCCCAGGTCTGGCTGGTGAATGGCGGATATCCGTAAGGCGACGGCGCATTGAGCAGATGCAGAACCAGGCGGTTGTTGGCGGCCTGCCGGAACAGGGTGGCCTGCACTTGCAGCAGACTCTCCACTTTGAAAGGAGGAGGATTATCCCCGGTGCACCAGCGCACGGCATTGCAGATAAGCCTGCGCACATAAGGTCCGGTCCAATGGCCGGCATACTGAAAAGCCAGATCGCCCGCACAATAGACAACACGGCCTTTCCCATATGATCTGGCGGTCATCAGCGGCCATTTTTTCCCCGGCTCTTGAAATTCGTCCCATAAAATCAGTTCGGAATCAGAATCAGCCTCCACTTTCAATATTTTTCCGGGATAGCCCAGGTTGCAGTCTGCCGGATAGCCGCGCCGGTATTCCGGAACCACTTCCACCATCCACGAATCCCTGATCAGCGGATCGTTCGCAATAGAATGATTTCCGAGTTTCAGCAAGCTGCCGGCGGCTGTATTTGCCCTGGGCTGTCCGCTGCCGGTCTCCGTCACCCAGGGGGTAATCGCGGTTGAACTTTCCATGACGCCGCGGTAATGCACTCCGAACAAGTCAGCCAGAAGGAAATCGCTGCGCTGCGTTCCGTTGTCGTTATGCAGACTGGTTCTGAAGCCGGCGACCAAACCGCCGCCGGCCGCGACAAAGGTTTTCAGTTTTTCAGCGACATGAGCGGAAATCACTCCGGCGTCGGGGATAAAAATTACTTTATGTTTACTTAAATCGTCATGCTCCAGATTGCAGTCGGCAATACAGGTTTGCGGAATCTTCTCCTCCAGCAGCGATTTCAGCGCGCCATACAAAGTGAAAGTCGGCCCGTCTTTCCATGTGTCCGGTTCGCACAAATCACGGGATTTCTGCGAGTAAACCACTGCAGCATAGGGTTCAGGTTCGGAACCGGAAACATATGCGGCTCTTTCTTCAAGTTCACTGGTAACCGTGCGCAAATCTGCGGGACGGCCGGTCAGAGTAAAGTCATTAATCGCGCCGTTCGCTATTGAAGCCATGGCGCGGTCACGCAGTTCCTGCAGCGACAACGCGATACGGTGCGCATGCTGATGGGACGGGGTGTAGAATTCCACCGGTTTGCCGCTTTCGCTCCTGATTAACTGCAGGAAAGCGGTTGACCAGGAATAGCCGGTTTCAAACCACAACTGGTCGCTGCTTTTCGCCACGCCTACCCAGGGGGTGCAAACCGGCAGACCGGGTTTTACGGATTTCCCAGCGGCGCAATATGTGGTTATGGTCTGTTCAATTTCCTCTTTTTTATATTCCAGCCACAATTTCCAGCCTTCCGGATCAGCGGCGGCGGATACCGGGGCTTTCCGGTTGTAACGTGTCTGAAATCCAATACGGCAGCTTTGACAGTAGCACGATTCGGCGGTTCCGACCCCGTCAAACCAGAAACCGCCGATATCGTAATTTGCGGCAAAATCTTTGAGGTAATCCGCAAAAAACTGGCGGAACGGGCTGTTATGACAGAGTACCGGCAGAATGCCGCTTCCCATTGGTTCACCGTTGATATCAACCCGGCGCCATTCAGGATGCTCGTGCCACGCCGTTTGATCACAGTCAATCGGGATATAGGGAACATAGATAATGCCATGTTTCCGGCCGGCGTCAATCATTTCCTGAACCAGATCGCGCTCTCCGAGACCCGGATGTTTGCGGCAGACATTGCTGTTATGCAACGCAAACCATTGGTTTCTGCCGTCGAAAATAGCAACTTTCGCGCCTGCGGCAGCGGCAGTCGCCATTAAGGATCCGCCGGTAATTTCCGACAACTCCAGGTACGCTTCCGGGCTGTCCGGAAATGTCAGATTATTGAAAAAGCGGCCGTAAGGCTGCCACAGCCAGGAATATAGTGATTCCACGTCAGTCTGCGATAAACTTGTCATCATTTTCCCTTTACTTTGCAGGATTATTTGAAAACCACCGCCGGATATTTCTCATGTCCATGATCCATGTGATTGTCCGCAGTACCGCCAAAGGCCATTTGAACTTTGCGGCCCTGGGTTGCGTCATCGGAATCATCCACACTGAAATCCAGCAGGATATACCCGTTTTTCAAAGCGTCTGCCGGAATCTCAAAGGAACCGTTGATCCGGTATCCTTCCGCAGTCTTGACCGCTTTGGCGGCAAAACCCTCCGGCGACTTATTGCGGATTGCCGTAATCTGCCCGTCCGCCCTCATCAGAATCTGGAACCGTTCTTTCACTCCGCCCTGTTCATCCGGCACGGCGATGAACAGTTCAATACAGTCAGATTCGTAGGCCGGTTTTTGCGGGTTTACAACAACTTGATCATCGGTAACATTGACCGTAAAGTTAAGTTTGGCATCCTGCCTTTGCAATTGAATATCAGCGCTGAGGTCTGCTGGACCCTTCCAGCGGCCTGCTATGACTTCATTCTGGGAGCCGATCACCCGCCCGCCGATTTTTACCTGTTCCTCCGTATTCATTTTCAATTTAACCGGCTGACCGCCTTTCAGGACAATCATCTGACGCTTCCTGTAAGGAATGGTCATAGAGAAGGCGGTCGTGATATCTCCGGTAACTTTGGCTTCCAGTACCGGCTGCCCCTGACCTTCCGGAATGCTGAGCAATACCTGTTCCTGCTTATTCGCGGGCAGTTGAATATCCCTGACCGTGGCCGCTTTATCCGTAAAAGCAGCGCCCAGTTTTATGTTCATGACAGACGAAGTCGGGTTGACCAGTTCGACCCGTAACTGCACTTCGCCGGCCTGGCCGGACAGGACTGCGGACGCGGTAATGAAATTTACTACCCTGACCGGGGCGGCAGATACGAAAAACACCGGGTCCGGCCCTAATTCGTAAAGGGTCATATTACCGGCAGTTTCCAGCTTCTTTGAGTTACCCATCATATCAACAACGTCCACCGGAGAGCCGCCGGTCAACACCGCGACCGGAAACATACCGGCGGGGCTCCAGGCGGCAATCATCTGGTGATCTCCTGTGAAACGGTAGCCGCGCAGACCGGCGGCCAGCGGCAGTTCTTCAACAAATTTCATGTTGAGCAGCTGATTGACCAGATGAAGAACGCCAGCGGCTATCTGCTCAACAATATCGGCACTGCCGTGGGAGGCCTCACCACCATCTTCCTCACCAGCGTGATGGTGACCGTCTTCCTCTACTTCCTGCTCAAGCACGGCGAATCGTGGGTTGGCCAGCTGGCCGCGCTTACTCCGCTGGACTCGCACACCATCGCCAGCATTCGCCAGGCGGTGCACGATTCCGTGGTGGCAAACGTCTACGGCGTCTTTGCCGCCGCCATGGGACAAGGTGTATTCCTTGGCCTGGGCTTCTGGTTTGCCGGAATCCGGGCGCCCGCACTTTGGGGAGTGCTGGGAGGCCTGGCCTCCATCATCCCGGTGCTGGGTGCGCCGCTGGTGTGGGTGCCCGTCGTGATCGCCTACGTCCTGATGGGAGCCTACTGGAAGGCCCTGCTGATGGCCCTGTGGGGCTCGCTAGTGGTGGGCTCCATCGACAATGTGCTGCGCCCGGTTGTTGTCGGCGCCCGCGAAAAGCAGCACCCGGTGCTCATCGCGCTATCGGCAATCGGCGGCACCTATGCGTTCGGTCCGTTGGGGATTCTGCTGGGACCGTTAGTGATCTCCGTGGTGGCCGTACTGCTGACGGAGATTCAGGCGCTACGTTCGCATGCAGTGGCGGTCGAGGGTTGAAGCTTCCTGGCTACCAGCTTCGACAGCTCGACGGTCCACAGCACGGTGCTCGCCACCAGGATTGACCGAGTCCAGTCCCAGGCGCTCAGCGCCACAGTCCCGAAGGCAACCTGCAGCAGCGGAACGTAGATCACCAGGACATGCAAGCCGACCGACAGCAGCACCGCCGCCCAAAGCCAGTGATTGCAGAACAGCCCACAAAACACACTCTCCCGCTCTGACCGTGCGTTGAACGCATTGAACAGCTGGAAGAGCACCAGCGTGGTAAACGCCATGGTGCGGCCGTACGCCATTCCACCGGTTCCTTCGATGAAGCCACCCGGCAATGCGGCATCGAAGATCAGCAGCGTGCCGGCCGCCATCACCACGCCGACGATCGCGATATCCACGACCATGCCCCGGCTGATCACGCCTTCGCTGCGAGGGCGCGGGGCCCGCTGCATGAGGTCTTTTGACGCCGGGTCTACCCCGAGCGCCAGCGCAGGCGGGCCGTCCGTCACCAGGTTGATCCACAGAATCTGCGTGGCGAGCAATGGCAATACGAACATGCCCTCGCCGCTCAGGCCCAGGGGGCCGGCAAGCACCACGGCGAAGAACACAGCCAGCACTTCTCCGGCATTCGACGACAACAGATAGCGCAGGAACTTGCGGATGTTGTCGAATACGGCGCGGCCCTCTTCCACCGCCGCGACAATCGTGGCGAAGTTGTCGTCAGTGAGGACCAGGTCGGCCGCCGCCTTTGATACGTCGGTGCCGGTGATGCCCATGGCCACTCCAATGTCGGCGGCCTTGAGCGCAGGGGCATCATTCACGCCGTCACCAGTCATGGCCACGATCTCGCCGTTACTTTGCAGGGCACAGACGATGCGCAGTTTGTGTTCGGGATTGACGCGCGCGTAGACCGCAACATCCTGCGTGGCAGTAGCCAGGTCAGTAGCGGAGAGCGCGTCCAGTTGTGCGCCGGTGAGCACGCGGTCATTGGTTGCGATTCCCAATTCGCGCGCGATCGCAAGCGCGGTTCCAGGGTGATCGCCGGTGATCATGATTGCACGGATGCCGGCGGCTCGGGCGCGGTCGACGGCTGCTCGCGCCTCCGGCCTTGGCGGATCGATCATGCCGATCAGGCCAAGAAAGACGAGGCCGCGCTCGAGGTGGTCGGCGCCCGCGTTGGAGTCGCCTTCGTCCAAGGTCCGCGATGCGGTACCCAGCGTGCGCAAGGCTTCCGTGGCCAGGGCTTCCGTCGTCGCAAGAATCTGCTTCCTGCGCGCCGGAGTCAGTGCCCGCGGCTCTTCGCCAATCAACTCATGCGTGCAGCGCTCCAGCAGCATTCCGGGGGCGCCCTTGGTGAAGACCACGCGACGCCCCTTCGAGCTGGAGTCCCGGTTCACGGTGCTCATCCGTTTGCGCTCTGAAGAAAACGGCGACTCCGACAAACGCGGAAAGCGTGCTTTCAGCGCCCGCTGTTCGAAGCCCGCTTTGCGCGCGGCCACCAGCAGCGCGGCCTCCGTTGGATCTCCCTGGATTCCCCAGACCCCGTCCTTCTCCGTTAGTTCCGCGTTGTTGGCCAACGTCACCGCTTCAAGCAGACGGTCTGTCTCCAGCTTCCGGCCGCCTTCAGAGGAATAGCCGCTCCCCGTCACATCCACGCGACCGCCGGCCGTGACGATCACGCGCACGGTCATCTCATTCCGGGTCAGGGTTCCGGTCTTATCGGAGGCAATCACGGTCGCCGATCCAAGGGTCTCGACTGCCGAGAGCTTGCGCACGATAGCGCCGCGCTTCGCCATCCGCTGCACTCCCATCGCCAGCACCACGGTGACCACGGCCGCCAACCCCTCGGGCGCCGCCGCAACCGCCAGGGCGACACCGAACATCAGCACCTGCACCACGGTCTTCACATCGCGCGCGCCGTAGTGGATCAGCAGGGTCCCAACGACAATCGCCGCGATCGCGATCACAGCGATCCCCAGCTGTTTGCCGGTCCGGTCGAGCTCGTGCTGCAGTGGCGTCTTGGGAGATTTGGTTGACTTGAGCAGGCCGGCGATCTTGCCCATCTCGGTTTGCATGCCGGTTCCCGTTACCACGGCGCGGCCGTGCCCGTAACTGGCGGTGGTGCCGGTGAAGACCATGTTGACGCGGTCGCCGATTCCGGCGTCGGCATCCACCGGGTCAGTGGATTTCAGAACCGGCGAACTCTCGCCCGTGAGCGAAGCCTCCAGTGTCTGCAGTTCCACTACCTCGATCAGCCGTGCATCGGCCGCGATTGTGTCGCCTTCATTCACGATCAACAGATCGCCGGGAACGAGGTCACTGGCCGCGATGCGGCACTGTTCGCCATCCCGCACCACACTTGCTTCTGGCGAGGCCATGGCACGCAGTGCGGCCAGCGCTTTTTCGGCACGCCCTTCCTGGATGAAGCCCAGAGCCGCATTCAAGAGGATGATGGTTACGATGACAAGCGCCTCATACGGCAGCCAGGTTTCCCGTTCCACGGCCCACACCACACCGGATATGACGGCCGCGGCGATCAACAGCAGGACTAGTGCATCTTTGAACTGCGCAAAGAACAGCAGCCAGCCTGGCGGCGCTACTTCCCTATCGAGTTCATTGGGGCCATAGCGCTCCAGCCGGACCTTCGCCTCCTGCGAAGAGAGCCCTGCTTCCGCCGCGGGCTCACTCAATCGAAGACACCCAGTATGCTGCCCATGAAACCGGCCTCTTTTTGGCGGATCGTATCGAGCTCGCCTTTATCGAGCCAAAGGCCTTCGCAGTGGAAACACTTATCGAGGCGGACGTCACCGAATGAGATCTCTTCGAGCTGCATGCCGCATTTGGGGCATTTCATATGATGGAGCACGCGCGCATGCTCCCGCTTTTCAATCAGCAGCGCCGCTTCCCGCTCCCTGGCTGCTTTGCGCCGTCTGGCGATTTCGTGGCGAGCGAAATACTCTTCCTCATTCGCGCTGGGCTTTGCGTGCATCATTCTCCCTTTTATACTTCCACCGGACTTACGAAGCCTTCCGGCTTCACCGTCAACACCGCGCAGCTAACGCTTTGCAGGACCTTCTCCGCGGTGTTTCCAATCAACAGCCCTGGCACTCCAGTCCGGCAAACGGTCCCCATGACGATGGCATCGACGCCCAATTTCAGGGCCAGACTGGGAATCACTTCGCTGGCCAGGCCTTTCACCACGTGCCGCTTTGCTGTAAGATCGTCGAACCAGGTTCCTTTGAAGCCGGGCATCCACGCATGGACGAGGTGCAGTTCGCTCCCTTCCATCCGGGCGAGAGAACCTGCCAGCTCCACGATCTTCACGTTCAGCGAATGATGCTCGTCGCCGGCGGCAACCAGATCGACAGCGGCGAGGATCCGTGCGTACCTCTTGCGCCTGGCGGCCTTCATCACCCACACCGGGCAAGGGCACTTGCGCATGAGGTCCTTGGAGATGCTGCCAAACAACGCCTCCCGGAAGCCGCCCGCTCCGTCGGCCATCATCATTACCAGGTCGAAATTCTGGCGCAGAACTTCTTTGATGATTTCGAAAACAGGAGTCCCGCTGAGGACCTTTACGATACTGCCTCCATGGGGAAACGTGATACGCCTGACCAGCCGGTCCAGCTTTTCCCTGCGCTCCTTCATGGCCAGTTCCCATAGCTCGACCGAATCCACCGCCGCGCCAAGTTGGAGCAACTCCCGGGGCAGCTCTTCCACAACGCTGAGCACGGTTACCTGGGCGAGATTTTCCTCCGCCAGCGCCGCTGCGCGCTCCAGGGCAATCCGGCTGCGAAGGCTTGCGTCGGAGTACACGAGGATGTTCTTAAAGCGATTCATGATTGGTCACCTGGATGATGCGTGCACGGGTGGGTCCAATCTGGAGGTGTTGGCAGGGCTTATCGCGGCGGCTGGCGGGGTTGCGCGCAGTGACCGCGGGCGGTCAGTTGGCGATGTCCGGTCAGAAATGCGCTTATTGAGAGAGACTGACAGGCGGCACGACGGTACCGGAACCCGGCAGAAGACAGCAGGACAGGGTGACCACTTGCAGGGCACCAGGTATTTGCCACAATGCGCAATCCCAAGCAGGCGCCGCGACTTGAGCAGATCGCCGCGGACGGGAAACTGCCGGTCAAGGTCCTTACATTGGATGTCGATTCTGACGACTCCGTGAATTCGTGCATCAACGCCATCGCAGAACCAATCGACGTGCTGGTCAACAATGCCGGCGTCGAGATCCATGGCTCCGTGGAGGAAGTGCCGATGTCATCCATGATTGCCGTCATGAACACAAACTGCTTCGGCGCGGTGCGCTACATCAAGGCCGTGCTTCCCCGGATGCGTGAACGCCAATCCGGCTGCATTGTGAGCGTCTCCTCCATCTCAGGCAGAGTTGCCAGTTCTGCGTTGAGCGCCTACTGCGCATCCAAGTTCGCACTGGAGGCTTTCTGTGAAGCGCTCGCCGGCGAAGTGAAGCCCTTCAATATCAGAGTTGCCCTCCTGGAGCCGGGTATTCAAGATACCCGCATGGCGCGCGATATCAGGAAGGGACCGCAATCGATCTACCGTCAGGTGGATCGCTTTTCCGGCCTTTTCCGCGCGTCCCTGGCGAACCCCGTGTCTCCCGATGCCTCCGCCACCGCCATTCGCCATATCATTGAAAGCGGGACGTGGCAATTACGTCACATGCCCGGTCCAAATGCCGCGCCGTTCGTCGCATGGAGGGGGTCGATGACTGACGAGCAGTGGGTGGACTGGAATGCCGCAAGCGACGATGTCTGGTACGACGCGGTGCAGCGTGACTTCGGCCTGGGCTCCCGTAAACCTTAGCCTGCCGGGCTCCTGCGTGGCTTTTGAACATCAGGCGTTGATCCGTTCGAGCCGGGCAGCTTCGCAAGTTGTTGTACTTCCCGCATAAAACGTACCTGCTGACACATGGGCGGCCCATCACTGGCGCATCTTTCGCTTGACCGCGTCACCAGGCATGAACGTGCTCTAGCGCTCGGACATCAAAACCCTGGATTCTATCATCGATTAGTACGAAAACAAGCCCGGCTGGGGCAGGAAGGGAACGCGGAGCGCGTGTTGCGCTCCGCATCACCGGAGGGTGTTATTTGGCCGATGGGCTGTAGCTGAGTTCCGTGTCGAGGCGGTAGACGTCGTACTGGACGTCGTTGGTCATAGCGGCGACTTTACCCTGGAACTCGGGGTACTTGTCGCCGAGACCCTTGACGAGGGCGCTCGGGCCATCAAAGTCCGCCCATTTGCCGGCGCCGACGACGGCGGTGAAGGTGTTGAGCGAGCCACCGAAGCGGACACGGGAGACGGTGTAGAACTTGCCTCCGCCGGCCTTGATGGCGGGAAGGACTACGTCTTTTTCAAGCTTGAGGAAGTCATTCACCATCGTGGGCTTGACGTGCAGAGTGACCACGATGGCCATCTGGGGAATTGCCGAGGGAACGGGGAGGCTGAGGTCGGGGGCCATGACGCTGATGACACGTTCGGATTGAGTGAAGCTCGCGTTAATGCGGGTGGCGATGCGGGTGAGGTCAGCGGAGTAGTCCTTGAGCTTGGGGTCGTTGGCTCGGGTTGTATCGAATTCGGCGTACTTATCAGAGAAGGAAACGAGTGCGATGCGGGTGGGTCCGGTGGAACTGCGCCAGATGCTGTAGGGCTTGTCCCAGCCGGCCTTTTTGAGCACGGCGTTGTATTCCTTGATGGCGGCGTTGAGGTCGCCGGAGCGGTCGGCACGCACGGTGTAGTGAATTACAGACTGTATGGTGCCGGTCGCTTGTGGAAAGGCCGGGATGGCGGTGGCGGCTACGCCAATGGTCAAAACGGTTAGTAAGTTCTTCATAAGTTCTCCTTGTCAAACTGCTCGCTAAGAATAACTTGGAAGTGGGCCCTTTTCAAGAGGTTTTTTAGTAATTTGTGAGATGAAAAAAGATTGGCGGACTTTGGCGCAAAGCCTCGCTATTGGTTGCATAGGAGAAGTCTCTGATCATGGAGAGACGCACACAATATCGCGGAAAAGGCTGTCCTCCGGCCCGTAATCGTACTCGTCGAGTTACCCGGCGAGGACTACTCAAGACCCGAACGTTCCGCCCCGGTCAAAGTGGAATACCTGGACATGTTATGACCGCAGGAGGCCAAAGGCGCGCTGAGAAGAAGGTCGAGGCCCTCCTCAAGCCCGGAAAAGAGTGCGAGTTCACGCGCGCAGGTTCGGCCAGGCACATTCAAAGCAGTCGTGAAACAGACTGGTCTTGACGGGGACAAAGCATGATTCGCAAGTATTCGTTGGTAATGGAGAGCGGCACTGCTGGGCGCAGTGCATACGTACCCGAACTTCCATCGATCCTTGTGACGGGGGGATCCTTCGATGAATTGACGGCTCGGGCTACGGAAGCGATCAGAATCTATTGGGAAGTTATGCGCGAAGCCAACTCCAACAGGAGTAGCTCCTGAGTAATCCGAGCGCGACTCGTGTTAATGCGTCGCGCCAAGTCCCGTCGCGGCCGCATCGGAATCTGGGCGGTCGAGGTTATCTATAGATATCGGACCGGTGACCGACAGCGATGATTTCAAGCCCATCCTCAATCCGCCTGAAGATCACACGATGATCCCAACAACGCAGGCGGAAGCAGCCCTGCCATTCGCCGTGGAGTGGTGACACGTCGCCGGCGCCGGACTCGCCGAAGCGGCTAATCATTTCGAGGATGCGCAAAGCAGCGGCGCGGTCAATTGACCGTAATTGCATTCGTGCTTCCGCCGTGAATGGGAAACGCAAAGCCTGCAACTAGTCGAGTAGTTTCTCGACCATCTCCGCGTAATCGCGGCACACTACGGTGTCGCCCGCGTCGGCCTGGGCAAGACCGCGGCGGATGGAGTCGGCAAACTCCGGACCGATGGGCTCTTTCGAGATTATCGTCAGAAAGCGCTCTGCGGTGGCGATCTCCGCCTCAGGAAGCGAATCGACGAGTTCGTGTAGGGCATCTCGGCTGACCATCTTGATCCTCTCCACATTCTACAACGGTGTGGCCGCTTGCAAGGAGCCGGCAGATCGCTTCAAGCATAGATCGCACCCGCAAAGCCGCACACGCATTCTTGAAGCAGTACGTGCCCGGCCGGCTACTTTGATTAGGCCGTGATCAAATAATTGGACCAGTAGGCGAGCGTGCAAGCGGAACGGCGGTTATGGTTTCTTCCCCTCATGATCCTTAAGTAGCGCGTCCATGAGTGATTCAGAACAATGAAAGCTCGTCTGGCGCAGCCGTGAGAAGGAGTCGGACAATGAGACCAGATTCCGTCCAGCGCGCGCACCAAAATGCCAAGCGTGCCGGTTATCGCCCACTACCTCAACGCGACCACTTACATCCCATCTTCAGACTCCCGCCAACACAAGCCTGCAATTGGTTGGCAGTTGATTAAGGCGTTATTGGCACGAGCTCATGCGCAATGTGCGCAGGTAGAACAATAGCCGCGGAAGCTGATAGGGACGAAGCGCGCAGAGGTCATGATGGTTCCGCCGATTTGTGTTTCGCGAGAAGAGCTCTCACAATCACTTCGGGACGCCGGAAGCTCGTGGCCTCAAGCTTTCCCATAGCGTCGGCAAAGTCCACCAGACCACGTTCTGCCGCCAGATCGAGTATTCCAAGTGTTCCAGTGACTCGAATACCTTTGCTTTTGGCCACGCGAAAGCCTTCCCGCTCGTCGATTAGCAAAAGATCGGCACGGATCGATTCCGCCAAAGCGATTGCTGCGGTTTCTCCCTTACCAAGACCAGAAACAAGCGGTAGGCCGGTCGTGTCGTGTACCTCAAGCCATGCAGGAGGCGAAGCGATCCAGCGGCGAACGATTTCGGGTGCAAGGAAGTTGGACAGCTCGGTCTCGACGGCAATTGGAAGCGCGACTCGTTCAAATATTTGAGGAAGAACATCAATGTGGCCGATCAGGATCAGGTAATTGATAGGCCCTGTATCGGCGATTACTAGCCGCACAAGTTACAACCCTAGCTCTTTGAGGGCCCTTCGTTCCTCTTCAAAGTCTTCCATGGTGTAAGCCTGATAAATGCCGTGTGATTTCAGAAAGCCGTCCATTTGAATTCGGGCGAGACCGAGCATTTCGCCGAGCTGCGGTTCGGTGATGCGGCCCGCGCGGAGTTCTTCCAGGGCGAAGGCTTCCAGTGCGCGGCGCGGCAGATCGCCAGTATGGATTACGCAACCGGCCACTTCATCCGGGATCTGAAAGGTGACTTCCATAAGACCACGCTAACCTCTTCTGGAAATGGAGTCAAGCCGCGAAGCCACGATTGTCAACGATAGCGGTCTCTAGATCGCGCCATCCGAATGATCGGCTGGGCGTAGAGGCCGCATCATACTATTCACTTCGTGCGCTCTTCAATTTTCTCTTTGGCTCGAATTCGACGAAATGCTCATACCCCGTCCTATAGAGGATGATCTTCTGGAACATGTCGGAGTGGACGGTGACACCGCCAACCCGTATTTCCTGTTCCTGCGCAGGGTTGATGAAGTCAACTACAATTAAGAGCCAATATGCATCGCAAGGGGCATACTGCTGCGCCTTTGCCTCTTTTTCGGCAATTATTTCATTCAGGCGTGTGGTCGACATGAATTCAACCGAGTGCGATTGCATGACCCTCCATTTCGCGGGGAGAGTAAATGGGATATATTTCCCGGCATGCTCAGCCCGAGCACTACGGCGGTTAAAGTAGTCGGCCCAATCGGTGAAGGGCCCGGATGAGTCCGGCACACCATTCGGATATTTAGGATCGGGCTCATCTGAATACTGCAGTTTGTGGGCATTCAAGAATACGAATTCGAGTTCCGGGATGTCTGAATAGTCATCTTTCCGAACCTCACCATTCCCGAAGCCTTCTAAGCGGACTCCGAGTTCTGCCAGTTGTCTGGAGAGCGCCCGCGCGTCTTGAATTGGGTGTGTCTTGTCAAAGCCAAAAGTTAGCTCGACATTTCGGCCGCCCTTCTGCAAATAAAGCTCCTGGCCTTCGGCAACTGCGAATTTGCGCAGCTTGGATTGGACCTGTTCGCTAGCCGGCGAGGTCCCTGCTGTCACATAGAAATTGGTTATTTCAATGCCAAGTTGTGTCCCTGCTATGCGGACGTCTGGCTTATCGTCGTACGTGATCTCGCCTTGCGGCAGTCTGTAAGTCTGCCGAAATTGTTCGAAATAGTAACGTTCGATATCTTGCTGGTTCATTTGGACGTTGTTTGCCCATCCGGGGGCGAAAACTACTGTGCGATTTGTAGACGACACCCTTATTATCGTATGACCCCAGCTTCGGTTAATGTGCACTATGCCATCTCGGTGGTGCGCGCACCTCTTAGAGTTACGTCGTGAACGGAGTACTGAACGATAGGCCGCGCATTGTCTTACCGCGATTCTCAAAGCGGTATCAGCGCTTCCACAACACAATCGGAGGGGCGAAAACAAGCAATAGAGGGGCATTTCAACCCCCGCCACACCCCACAAACCAACCCCCACTTGACACCGCGTTCTATCATAAACCCGGAAGTGCGCCCTCACCACATCACCCCAATGCTAAACTGTAAACGCTTACATTTATGAACCGAGCCATCGTCTGTCTCAGCCTGCTCCTCGCCGCGCACGCCGCGGCGGCCGACCATTACCTCTTCGCCTACTTCCGCGACAACGGCCAGGGCGGCGTCTTCTATGCCACCAGCAATGATGGCCTCCAATGGCACACCGCCAAGAACGGCGAGGCCTTCATCAAGCCCGAAAAAGAGGGCGAGCTCATGCGCGATCCGCACATCTCCAAAGGCCCCGACGGCGAGTACCACATGGTCTGGACCTGGGACTGGAAAAAGACCTCCATGGGCCACGCCCACTCCAAGGACCTCGTCCACTGGTCCGCCCATCAGGAGATCCCCATGTTCGCCGGCACCCCCGGCGTGAAGAACATCTGGGCGCCGGAACTCTATTGGGACAAGGCCAAGAAGCACTGGCTCATCATCTGGTCCACCACCATCGAAGGCCGCTTCCCGGAGACGCTCAGCCAGGGTAACAACGGCAACAACCACCGCATCTACAGCATGACCACCACCGACTGGCAAACTTTCTCCGAACCCAAGGTCTTCTTCAACCCCGGCTACGAGGTCATCGACGGCACCATCGTCCAGGTCGGCAACAAGTATCACCTCGTCTTCAAGGACGAGCGCGACAATCCCGTCAAGAAGTTTATCCACTTCGCCACCGGCCCCACACTCGAAGGCCCGTGGTCCGAGATCAGCGAACCCTTCACCGAAGCGTGGGCCGAAGGCCCGTCAGTAATGAAGGTGGATGGCGTGTACTTCGTCTACTACGATCACTACCGCAAGCCGCAGCAGTATCGCTCCATGGCCACCAAGAACTGGAAGACGTGGGAGGACTCCACGAATCTCATGATCCTGCCCGCGGGCGCGCGTCACGGCGTGTTCCTCAAGATCGGAGCCGAAGAGGCAAAGGCGATCGGCAAATGAGCCAGACTAGACGTGCTCTCCTGGCCAGCGTCGCCGGCCTCGCCTATGGTGCGCCGGCCCAGATAGTCGATACCCACACGCACTTCTACGACCCCTCCCGCCCGCAAGGTGTGCCGTGGCCCGCGAAGACCGATCAACTGCTCTACCGCACCGTGCTGCCCGCCGATTTCCGCAAGGTCTCGGCGCCCTACGGAGTCACCGGCACCGTTGTGGTCGAAGCCAGCGCATGGGTCGAAGACAACCAGTGGATCCTAGATATGGCCGCCAAAGACAAGACCATCATGGGACTCGTCGGGCACCTCGAACCCAACTCGCCCGACTTCGCCCGCAACCTCGAACGCTTCCACAAGAACAAGCTCTTCCTCGGAATCCGCCTCGGCGCGAAGGCCATCGCCGATTGCCTTGCGAACCCGGAGATGCTCGCCAACGTCAAGCGCCTGGCCGACGCGAACCTCATGCTCGATGCCATCGGTCAGCCCGAGATGCTGCCCAACGTGGTGAAGCTCTCGGAGAAGATCCCTGCACTGCGGATAGTGATCGATCACCTTCCGTACAACCCGGGACAGATGTTGCCCGAAATCGGCAAACACCCGCGCATCTTCGCCAAGATCTCTGGCAGCGTGCCCGCCAAGGAAGCGCTCGACGAACTGTGGCAGGTGTTCGGCGAAGACCGCCTCATCTACGGCAGCAACTGGCCGGTGAGCGACAAAGCCGCCACCTACGGCGAGATCTTCAAGAAGGTGCAGGCGTACTTCGCCGCCAAAGGCAGCGCGGCTTCCGAGAAATATTTCTGGAAGAATTCAAAAATCGCCTATCGCTGGCCCTAGACGGGCTAAAATTAGGTATGCCAAAAGTCAGATGGGGCGTCCTCGGCGCCGCGAAGATAGCCATTGAAAAAGTAGTGCCCGGAATGCAGAAGGGCGAGCTGTGCGACGTGGTCGCCATCGCTTCCCGCAATCCCGATAAAGCCGAGCGCGCCGCTGAGCGACTCGGTCTGCGCAAAGCCTACGGCTCCTACGAAGCACTGCTCGCCGATCCCGATATCGACGCCATCTACAATCCGCTGCCGAATCACCTGCACGTACCGTGGTCCATCCGCGCCGCCGAAGCAGGCAAGCACGTCCTATGCGAAAAGCCCATCGCGCTCTCCGCGAATGAGGCCGAAACCCTGATCGTCGCCCGCGATGCAGCGGGCGTGAAGATGGGCGAAGCGTTCATGGCCCGCACCCATCCGCAGTGGCTGCGTGCGCGCGACCTGGTCCGCCAGGGCCGCATCGGCGAACTGCGTGCCATCAACTGCACGTTCAGCTACTTCAACATCGATCCGAACAACATCCGCAATAAGGCCGATATCGGCGGCGGCGCACTGATGGACATCGGCTGCTACCCCATTACGCTATCGCGCATGATCTTCGGCTCCGAACCGATCCGCGTGATGGGCGCCATCCAGCGCGACCCCGAAATGAAGACCGACCGCCTCACCTCGGCCGTGCTCGAATATCCCACCGGCCACTGCGTCTTCACCTGCTCCACGCAGCTTGTTCCGTACCAGCGCGTGCAGATCCTCGGCACCACGGGACGCATCGAAATTGAGATCCCGTTCAACGCCCCGCCCGATACGCCGGTGCGCATGCTGCTTGATGACGGTAAGAATCTCTACGGCGCCAACATCCAGGTGGAAGAGTTCGCCGTCTGCGATCAGTACATGATCCAGGGCGACCTGTTCTCACGCGCCATCCTCGAAGACGGCGACGTGCCGGTGAGCATCGAAGATGCGGTCCACAACATGAAAGTCATCGACGCGGTGTTCCGCTCCGCTGACTATTAAACACATGACGCGCCTCTGTTTCGCAATCGTACTGGCCTCCGTTCTGCACGGCGCGGAACCGCTCTTCTTCGTGCAGCTCTCCGATCCGCAGTTTGGCATGTACACCAAGAACCAGGAGTTCTCGCAGGAGACGGCGAACTTCGAATTCGCCATCGCCAACATCAACCGCCTGAAGCCGGCGTTCGTGGTGGTGACCGGCGACCTCACCAACGAGGTTGGCAACAAAGCACAGATCGATGAGTACCATCGCATCAAGGCCAGGCTCGACCGCTCCATTCCGCTGTACAGCGTGGCCGGCAATCACGACGTGGGCAATGAGCCGACGCCCGAATCGCTGGCCCGCTATCGCGAACGCTACGGCCGCGACTACTATACGTTCCAGGCCGGGGACTTCACCGGCATCGTGCTCAACTCCAGCCTCATCCAGCATCCGGAGAAGGCACCCGCCGAAGCGGAGAAGCAGGAGGCCTGGCTGCGTGCGGAACTCGCGAAAGCGCCGAAGGGCCGCGTTGCCGTGTTCCAGCACATCCCGTTCTTCCTGAAGACCGGCGACGAAGCCAGCCAGTACTTCAACATCCCGACCCCGATTCGCAAGCGCTATCTGGAGCTGTTTGCGAAGTACGACATGAATTACATCTTCGCCGGCCACTATCACCGCAACGCCTACGGCGAAGCGGGCAAGCTGAAGATGGTCACCAGCGGGCCGGTGGGCATGCCGCTCGGCACCGAGACCTCCGGCATCCGCGTAGGCATGGTCAGCGATGAGAAGATCGACTCGCGCTACTACGGTCTGGGCAACGTCCCGAGCCAATTGAACATCGCTCTGTTTGCGAAACCTTAATTGGCGAGGTGATTTCTTCAATGTCCTTAACTCTTGGGAGGATCTTCGCGACGGGAGATCCGGGGATTTTGCAGTTCTCTCTGCGGGTGCGATTCCAGGAAACCGGCCTGGTGCCGCGTTGTGGTATCCTAAGGGTTTGATTCTGTCAAAGATTTGAGGTGTTTAACAGTTGGCTGAAGTTCACTTACACGATGGTGAAAGTCTTGAGAGCGCGTTGAAGCGTTTCAAGAGAATGGTTCTCAACGAAGAGATCATTAAGGACATCAAGAGCCATGCTTTCTATTTGAAGCCTGGCCAGAAGATGCGCGTGAAGTCCGCGCTGGCCCGGAAGCGTGATAGGAAGAAGCGTTCGAGAGAAGGCGATTCCGACCGTAGCCGGTCGTAGTTTCCCATTCTTGGTTGATTTGAACAAGGGCCCCAGGCAATTTGCCGCGGGGCCCTTGTTGTTTTTGTTTAGGGAGCGCTGGAATGATTCAGCACTTGCCGCACCTTCGCCACCAGGGCATCCGGGCTGAACGGTTTTTGCAGGAACGCTGCCTCCGGTTCCAGCATGCCGCGCTGCGCAATCACATCCGCGGGGTAGCCTGAGATGTAGATTGCAGGCAGATTCGGAAGCAAACCCATCAGCTTTTCGTGCACCATCTTGCCATTCATTACAGGCAGAATCACATCGGTCAGGAGCAAATGGATCTGCACTGGATGCTGCGATACAGCGGCAATCGCCGCTATGCCATCCGCTGCAACGATAACCTTATAACCACGCTCTTCCAGCACATCTTTCACTAAGAGCCGGACTGCCTCCTGATCCTCTACCAGCAGAACCGTTTCGCCACCTCCGTTTATGAAAGTTGCAATCCCGTTCTGTTCCGGACATGAACGTCCGTTCATACGGGGAAGATAGATTTGGAACGAAGTTCCGGTTCCCACTTCGCTGTACACGTCGATCCAGCCCTCGTTCTGCCGCACGATGCCGTAGACTGTGGCCAGGCCAAGTCCTGTTCCCTCGCCGACCGCTTTGGTAGTGAAGAACGGCTCAAAGATCCGTTGTCGGGTCTTTTCGTCCATGCCGCGTCCGGTATCGTTTATGCGCACCAGCACATAGGGTCCGGCAGTAGCATCGGGGTCAATCAGGGCGGCGGATTCGGAGTCCAGGTCGACATTCGCAGTGGCAATGGCCAGCGTTCCGCCGCTTGGCATGGCATCACGCGCGTTGAGTGCAACATTCATCATGATCTGGTGAAACTGGTCAGGATCGAGCATGACTTGGCCTAACGAGTCATCCAGGGTTGCAACCAGCTGGACATCCTCACCGATCAGGCGTTTCAGCATGGCCACAAACGATCGTAGATTCGAGTTCAAATTCAACGGCCTGGGCTGGAAGACCTGCTTGCGGCCGAAGGCCAATAATTGCCTGGTCAAACTGGCCGCGCTATCGCCCGCCTTGCTGATCTCACTCACATAACCGTGCAGCGGATCGGAGACAGGCAGCCGGTTCAACAGAAAATCGCTGTAGCCGTTGATCACCGTCAGGAGGTTATTGAATTCATGGGCCACACCGCCCGCCAACCTGCCGATCGACTCCATCTTCTGCGCCTGGGAGAGTTGATCCTGCAAATGCGCCTTTTCCTTCTCCTGCTGTTTCTGCTCCGTAATATCCTGCAAGGTACCACCGATGAAGAGCATTCCGTCATCGCTCATCAACGGCCCGCCGATGGTGTGGATGGTACGCCGGTTGTTGCGGGCTGTGACGATCTCCAATTCCAGATCGAAAGACTCACGATGCTGGAGGGCGCCTTCGGCCGCCCGCTGGACGATGGTCCAGGATTCGGGGAGATAGAACGCCTTAACGCTGTCAACTGAGGGGATGAAGCCGTCGTCCACTTCGTGAATGCGAAAGACCTCGCGAGTCCAGGTCACCTTCTTCGTGGCGATGTTCATCTTCCAGCCACCCACTTTGGCAACCCGCCCGGTTTCATTCAGCAAGGCCTCGTTTTCGCGCAGGGTGTGCTCGACGTGCATTCGCTCCAATTCCCTGGCCGCTCGCACCGAGACCTGCGCCAACACCGCTTCCACGACCTGCGTGTTCTCCAATGGGATGCGCCCGACGACGGCAAGCAGGCCGATCGCCTTTCCGTCAGTGGCGCACAGCGTGGTCCCGACGTAACATTCGGCCTTCATATCCTGGAGCACCATATCGGCAGGGAACAGATGCCGCACATCCTTCCCAAAACCGCAGCTCGCCTTTTGAACCGCCTCGGCGCATGGAGTGTATTCTAGGGCATAGGTCTTATTGTCACGGAACTGGCCATCGACCCAGAGCGAGACTGTCTTTACGTGCGAGCCGTTCTCCTTCAAGCGGCCAATGGATACCAGGTCCATTTGCAGGCTGGTGGCGAGGTACCGTGTAAGGGAGTCAAAGAAGGATTCCCCCCCTTCCCCGCTGCCGGCATGAGCCAGGAAGGCCTGCACCTCTTCCGCGCGCCTTCGTTCGCTGATGTCTCTGATGAGAATCAGGATGGCAGGTTCCGGCCCGTCGTTGCAGCGCTTGGCTTCCAGTTCGCCCACAAAGAGCGTGCCATCTTTCCTCTTCATCGACAGCTCAATGCTGTTCTTGCGGATACCCGCGCCCATGGTCCTGTGAAACGCTTCCATCGCGCTCGGCAGCGAATGCTCTGCCAGAAAGTTCTCGAAATGACATCCGGTCATCTCATCTGGTGTGAATCCGAAGGTCGCTTTGGAAGCATGGGAGATATAAATGAGCACTCCCCTGGCGTCAATGAGGGCAATGACGTCGGGGGATTGCTCCATCACAGTGCGGAACCTCTCCTCGCTTTCGCGCAGCGAGGCTTCGGCTTGCCTGCGTTCCTGGAGTTGGGTGAGCAGTGCGCGAATCACGCGATCGAGTACCCACGCCAGGAGCAGGAAATCGGCGGCGAATGAGAACCAGACGGCAAGAGGTTGTCCCGGGAAGACTTTAGGCAAAGAATACCCGAGAAACTCAGCGGCGGCAACCGCCAAATCGGCGGCAAGGCAGGTCACGGCAATCCACGCCGCGAACCGCCGCCCAACAATCACGACGGCGATCCCTACGATGGCCAGTTGAAGAGTCGAACCCATGCTGCTTACGCCGCCGCGACCCAGCAACACAAAGCTGGTAGCGACCACTGCGCTGTTGAGCAGAAATACATACGCAGATAGAAGAGGCCTCTGCTGGCGAAGCAGCGCGTAGGGAACTGCAATTAATGCCACCAGGGCAAATGCGCTCATCCAGCTTGCGGCAACCTTGTTGACGGCGAGGAACGGGATCACCACAAATGACTCGAACAAAAGAACGACGAGGACGCCGCGCAGGAGCGATGTCATGAGGGAAGCGATCAGTTCGGCGGGGAGTCCCTCAGCTTCGCTCGCAACTCGCGATTCAGACATTTCTATCTGAATCATAGCTGTTTTGCGGGCGAGGTGGGAACTGGCCCGCGCAGACGGCGGTGTCCTGAGTGACCGGACTGTAGAGCGGAGCTTCCGGAGCCGCGAACGTAAGGGAGCGGTCCTAATCCGCTTCGATGCAATACACTGCCAAGGTTTCACCTTGCCCCTCAACAACATACTTGATCGCATCGCGAACTGCCTGGTCCTTCCACAGCCACCTCGTGCTCCCGTGCCGCGTCCAGCGCTTTCTGTCGGGTAGATCAAGACTCGCCGCATTCAGTGCCCGGCTCGCATAGGCCTTCAAGTCGCTCATGACCTTTTCGGGGCCAAGGTTGGCTTCGACTACAATGTGAACGTGGTTTGTTCGGAGGTGCGCCGCAAGGAGTAGCCAGTTTCGGAACCGGCAGGTCTCCTGGAGGGACGTGAGCACGATTGCCCTTCGGACATGATCCAGCAGGTATGCGGGTTGGTCCATGCGCTCGCGTTCTGCAAGTGCACGATTGGGGTTTGGATTCAGATACGGACTTCCGTATCTGTTGTGGTGCTTGTCGACCAGGCCTATGCCTTCCCCGTGTACGCGCGTTCCGTAGCATGAGAAGGTAATCAGGTAGCGCATTCGTTCCAATATACCGCTCCGCTTGTGTACGTGTACTTCTAGCGGAGCCGCGAACGTCAGTGAGCGGTCTTCACTGCACCGGCAAAGCAAACGACAAAACATTCGCGCCCGAAGCAATCGCCACATACTGTCTTCCATCCACCGTGTAGGTCATCGGCGACCCCTTCCAAGTCGCACCCGCTTCGAAGTGCCAGAGGGTCTTGCCTGACTTCTGATCCACCGCCGCGAAACCGCCGCTGGTTTCCCCATAAAACACGAGGCCTCCGGCGGTAGCCAACACTCCTGAGTAGTTCTTCTCCACGGGCCCAATCTGCGGGATCTCCCACTTGATCGCCCCGGTTTCCATATCCAAGGCCCGCAGATACTTCATACCGGGGTCCTTGGGATTGTTGAGAAACCCGAAGCCCCCGATGCGCGACTGGCTGTAGGAGCCGCAGTCTTCCACCACCATCACATAGTAGAGATTCGTCAGCGGACTATAGGCCGGCGAATACCAGTTCGTCGCTCCTCGCACCGCCGGACAGGACTTAGTCCCGGTCGGCGGCACCTCATTGTTGGAAGTAAGTAGTGGCCGGCCATTCTTATCGATCCCGCTGGCCCATGTGGCCTTCTTCACGAACTTCTCCCCCAGCAGGAACTGGCCGTTGGTACGGTCGAGCACATAGTAAAACCCGTTACGGTCGGCGTGCAGCAGTAACTTACGCTCCACTCCCTTGAATTTGGCGTCGACTAACACCGGCGTCTGGACGGAGTCCCAATCGTGGATATCGTGCGGCGTGAACTGGAAGTGCCAGCGCAGTTTACCGGTCTTGGGATCGAGCGCCACCACGCAGTTACTGTAAAGGTTATCGCCGATGCGCTGCGAGCCATCGGTATCGGGAAACGGATTGCCGGTTGGCCAGTAGAGCAGGCCGGTTTCGGGATCGTAGGTGCCGGTCAGCCAGGTGCCGCCGCCGCGGCCTTCGGTGTCAGTCCCCTGCCAGGTTTCGGAGCCGGGCTCACCGGGTTTCGGGACGGTCCAAAAGCGCCAGACGAGTTCGCCGGTAGTGATCTTCCATGCGCCAACGAAGCCGCGAATACCTTGATCCCCACCGGCGACGCCAGAGATGACCACATCGTTGACAACCAGCGGCGCGGTAGTGGCGCCATAATGCTGCGGGTCATTGATGTTTTCCGGCATGTAGACATCCCACATCAACGCGCCGGTGAGACGGTTGAGGCTGAGCATATGGTTGTCGTCCGTATTGAAGAAGACGCGATTGCCGGATAGCGCCACGCCCCGATTGGCGCCGAGCCGCGCATCGCCTGCGACATTCTGCTCTTCAGTACGGGGCCGCGAGTAACTCCAGATTGCGCGGCCGGTACGGGCGTCAACCGCATACACCTGATTGGGGCCGGTGACATACATGACACCTTCCGAGACAAGCGGGGTTGTTTCGAGCGGACTGTAGGCAATTGGGAAGATCCACTGCGGCTGTAACTTCGCAATGTTAGTAGTATTGATCTGCGCCAACGTGCTATAGCGGTTGCCTCCGATGTCGCCGTTGTAAGTGGGCCATTCGCCTTGCTTCGGGTGTAAGATCGCTTCAAACTCCGAGACGGGGGCCGCAATCGGCGAAGTGAGTGCGCCGGCAGTAACTCCATCGAGCCGGCTCAGATAGGCGATGAGATCGCCGGAAGGTTTCGCGGCGGGCATGAGCGAGACCGCTTCGATCTTGACCTGCTTGTACTGCCGATCGGTCAACAGGTGCAGCTTGCCATCGGCGGTCTGGAGTTGCAGATCGTGGCTGCCCTGGCTGCGAAGAAAGCCACGCAGAACGCGATTATCGGACAAAGTAACAACAGCCGTCGAATAGCCGGGCGCAATGCGCGCGCTCGGTTCGGTGAGCGACTGCCGGAGCTCGGGCAGCGTCAACTGGCGGCCGATGCTGGAGAGGTCCGGTCCGTTCGATCCGCCGCGGCCTTTCACCATGTGACAAGCGCCGCATTTCCCCTGGCCGAAAAAGAACTGCTCGCCTGCAGCGGCGTCACCCTGCGGAGCGCTTTCAAAGGCAGTCTGGTTGAGTGACTTGACGAATTCCGCAAGCGCGTTCACTTCGGACTCGGCGAGCTTGAATGGGGGCATACCGCCGGGAGTGCCGTTGCGAATGATGCCGGCAATATCAGCCGTACTTCGCGTGCGCATGCGACGATTGCCGGTCAGCGCGGGGCCCCGATCACTGCCGCTGGCATCGGCGCCGTGACAGACCGAGCATTGCCGCGAGTAAGCAGTGGTGGGCTCCTGCGCCCGGCAGATACACGCAAGCAGAAGCAGGTACGGGAGTAGTTTCGCCATGGTTAAGGGCTCGATGAGCCCCTAACATTATCACATTGGATTCAAGGCCAGGACGCACGCCCAGTGCCCGCTATCGATGGCGGAGTTGAAGCCGGCCGCTTTGAGGTCGGCCGCGCACTCTTCCTTGGTATAGCCGCCATGAAGCTCCACTTTCAGGCAGCGCACACGGCGCAGCCACTCGGTATTGGTCTTGAGCAGTTCACGCTCGGCACCTTCGATATCGATCTTGGCGTAGTCTACCATCTGGCCGGGGCAGAGATTATTGAGCAGTGTGTTGACGCTGATCGCCTGGACGCTGCGCACCTGTCCCGCCGTGGGGCCAACGGCATCCCTCGCACTAAAGCCATCGGCATGCAGCGGATCGAGTTGATACTCGACGCTGCCATCGGTGTGCCAGATGGCGGCCTCGACGACGGTGCAGCGGTCACGCCAGTGCGCGGTGTTCTGCCGCGCGAGGTAGGCGTTGTCGGCATCCATTTCCACCGCGATAATCTTGGCCTGCGGATAGAGGCAGGCGAAGTGCGCCGCGGTGCAGCCGATGTTGGCGCCGAGATCGAGAATCACCTTGGCGTCGCGCGGCACCTGGCTGTAATCGACCGCGTGAAACTTGCCGTGAAAGGTCGCCAGGTGCACGGACATGTCGGTACCCGCAGCGCGCACCGTAATGGGGAGGCCTCCCAACTGGCGCGTCCGTACCTCAAACTGCGGCGGCGTGGCGCGCTTCAGAATGTCGAGAAAGTGCCCGCGCAATAACCGGCCAAGGCTTGTGGCGTCCGAGCAGACGCTCCCATAGAGATAGATATGGCGCAGCGAGCGGATGGCGCGCAGGGAAGTGGTAAAGATGGCCGGCACAAGATGGTAGTGCGTTTGGCGGACGATTCTTCTCATGGAAACATGTGAAAACTGGGATACAATTTAAGTGTCCTGGTTCGACCCAAACAATCAATCTAATGAGGCTGGCTACCCATTTCGCAAGGCACATGTGCCTCCGTGCGCTTTTACTGGCGCCGATCTCCGTTGCGTTCGCGCAGACCCCGTCAAATAAGGCTCTGGCGCAGCGGTACTGCCTGGGCTGCCACAACAATTCCGTGAAGACCGCGGGCGTTTCGCTGCAGGGACTGGAGTTCACCGCGGTCGCCGACAAGGCCGAACTCCTGGAAAAGGTCCTGCGCAAAGTGAAGAACGGGCAGATGCCGCCGGCGGGCGCACCGCGTCCGGATGCGATGGCGTCGAACAACTTCACCAGGTCATTAGAGAGCATGCTGGACGCAGAGGGCACTGCGCATCCGAATCCAGGGCGGCCTGCGATTCATCGCCTCAATCGCTCCGAGTACAGCAACGCCGTGCGCGATGTCTTCGGCCTCGACGTAAAACCCGGCGACCTGCTGCCGGTGGACGATTCGGGCTACGGCTTCGATAACAACGGCGACGTTCTTTCGGTTTCACCCACACTGCTCGACCGCTATCTTTCCGTGGCCCGCAAGATCGCCCGCATCGCCATCGGCGACCCTACCATCAAACCTACCGAAGAGAAGTTCGAACCGCGCCGCGAAACCGGCCGCAACACCGTGGTGCCTGCGCGCTTGGAGTGGGTCAGCGAAGATCTGCCGTTCAACTCCGCCGGTGGCGTGGCCATCAAATACTATTTCCCGCTCGACGCCGAATACGTCCTGCGCGTGAATTTCGGCAATCCGAATGCCCCGATGTCTGACCTGCCGTTCGAAGTGCGGATGCCGGTGAAGGCCGGGCTGCGGTCCGTCGCGGTGACGTTCCCGCGCGAGTCGATCCGTCCTGAGACGCTCGGCGCCTTCGGCACTCGGCGCCCGGAAGGTAACCGGGCCGCCGTTGATCTGCGTCTGGATGGTGCGAGTATCAAACGCGACGTAGCGCCGGGTCTGCTGGGCAGCCTGCCGCGCCTGGCGAACCTGTCCATCTCCGGTCCTTATAAACCGGCCGGTTCGGGCGACACGGAGAGCCGCCGCAAGATTCTGATCTGCCAGCCGAAGAGCGCGGCGGAAGAGTCCGCCTGTGCGGAGAAGATTCTAGCGAACCTGAGCAGGCGCGCGTATCGCAGGCCGGTGACCGCCGGCGACGTGCAGCCGTTGGTGCGCTTCTACAAACAAGCTCGCACGAAGGGAGGCTTTGAATACGGCATTCAGAAGGCCGTTGAAGCGATTCTGATCTCACCGGATTTTCTGTTCCGCGTGGAGTTGGATCCGGTGGCGAAGGGTCCGGTGCATCGTATCTCCGGCGTGGAGCTGGCGTCAAGGCTTTCGTTCTTCTTGTGGAGCAGCGTGCCCGACGAAGAACTGATGAACCTCGCGGTGAGCGGCAAGCTGGCGAATGCCGCGGTGGTGAAGCAGCAGGTGCAGCGGATGATGGACGATCCGCGCTCCAATACCCTGACATCGAATTTTGCCGGCCAATGGCTGCAGATCCGCAACCTCGCGGCCGTCAAACCGGACCCTGTCGTATTCGGCGAGTTCGATGAAAGCCTGCGCTACAGCATGCAGCGCGAAACCGAACTATTCTTCGATAGCGTCGTCCGCGAAAACCGCAGCGCGCTTGACCTGCTGCGCGCCGACTACACCTTCCTCAACGAGCGGCTGGCGAAGCACTACGGCATCAGCGGCATCTATGGTTCGCAGTTCCGGCGCGTGACATTGAACGATCCGAATCGCGGCGGGCTGCTGGGCCAGGCCAGTCTGTTGACCGTGACCTCGCCGCCAAACCGGACCTCGGTTGTGCAGCGTGGCAAGTGGGTGCTCGATAATTTGCTGGGCGCTCCGCCACCTCCGCCTCCGCCAAACGTTCCGGCCCTGGAAGCGACCTCGAAAAATCATCAGGAAGTCAGCCTGCGCGTGGCGTTGGAACAGCATCGCGCAAATCCGGGCTGCGCCGGATGCCACGCCGTGATGGACCCGATCGGCTTCGCGCTGGAAAACTACAATGGCATCGGACAGTGGCGCACCAAGGACGGCAAGTCCGGCATAGATGCCTCCGGCCGCCTGCCCGATGGCACCGAGTTCGTTGGCCCTTCCGGCCTGAAGAAAGCCATGACCACCGTCCGCCGCGACGAGTTCGCTTCGGCCGTTGTGGAACGATTAATGACCTATGCGCTGGGGCGCGGCGTGGAGTATTACGACCAGCCCAGCATTCGCGCCATCCTGCGCGCGAACTCGGCCAAAGAGTACCCGATGCAGGATCTGATTACCGCAGTTGTGATGAGCACTCCATTTCAGATGAGGAGACCGGCAAACCAATGATCATCAGCCAGAAACATATCAACCGCCGCACGTTGTTGCGCGGAGCCGGGGCCGCGCTGGCCCTGCCGATACTTGATTCGATGGTGCCGGCGATGGCCGCCACGTCGAAGAGCGCCGCCAATCCGGCGATGCGCCTGGGCTTTGTGTATGTGCCGAACGGGATCATCGATTCGGCGTGGGCCGCGAAGGGCGAAGGCGCGAGCTTCGAGTACAACTCGACGATGAAGGCGCTGGAGCCGTTCCGCGAACGCACGCTGGTGCTCAGCAATCTGGCGCAGATCAACGGCCGCGCATTGGGCGACGGCGGCGGCGATCACGCCCGTGCCGGCGCATCGTGGCTCACCGGCGTGCATCCGAAGAAGACCGAGGGCGCCGATATCCGTTCCGGCATTTCGGCCGATCAGATCGCAGCGCGCGAGTTCGGCAAGGAGACGCAGTTCCGGTCATTGGAAGTCGGCGTGGAAGCGCCGTCGCTTGCGGGTGGCTGCGATTCCGGCTACAGCTGCGCGTACACTAATACGATTTCGTGGAGCAGCCCGACCTCACCGAATCCGATGGAAGTGAATCCGCGCGCGATGTTCGAGCGCCTGTTCGGCGACGGCGAAAGCACGGACGCGGCATCGCGCATGGAAGCGATGCGCGAACGCGGCAGCCTGCTCGATTTCGTGAAGGGCAGCGTGGACCGCCTGCAGACGCGCATCGGCGCGGGCGACCGCCGCAAGCTCACCGAGTACCTGGAAGCGATCCGCGACATCGAGCGCCGCATTCAAAAGGCGGAGCAGCAGAACGCCACAATGAAGATGCCGCTGATCAAAAAGCCGCTCTCCGCTCCCGAAGAGTTCGTGGATCACGTGCGCCTGATGATGGATCTGATTGTGGTTGCGTATCAGGCGGACCTGAGCCGCGTGGTGACCTTCATGATGGCGCGCGAAGGCAGCAATCGCAGCTATCGCGAGATTCAGGTATCGGACGGCCACCACAACTGCACGCACCATCAGAACGAGCAGGACAAGATCGATAAGACGATCAAGATCAATACGCATCACGTGAATCAGTTCGCGTATATGATCGACCGCATGAAGAACACCCAGGATGGCGACGGCAGCCTGCTCGATCACTCCATGATTCTCTACGGCAGCAGCATCGCCGATGGCAATGCGCACACGCACACCAATCTGCCGCTGGTGCTGGTGGGCGGCGGTTGCGGCAAGATCAAGAGCGGACGTCACGTGAAGTACGGGCCGGAGACGCCGATGACCAACCTGCTGCTGACGATGCTGGATAAGTCCGGCGTGCAGACGGAGAAGCTGGGCGACAGCACCGGTAAGCTGCAGCACCTTTCGGATGTCTAGTATGCGCTTCGCACTCTGGCTGCTAGCAGCCGCGCTGCCTCTGCTGGCCAGCTCCGATACCAGGCTGATTGATGCCTTGAAGCGGCGCGACATGAAGGCCTTCGAAACCCTGCTGGGCGCGGGTGCGGACGTCAATGGCGCGGCTCCCGATGGCGCCACTCCGCTGGCGTGGGCGGTGTTTCTCGATATGCCGGATGTGGCCGGGAAGCTCATCGATCGCGGTGCGAACGTCAACGCCAAAGGCGACTACGGCGAGACTCCTCTGACCCTCGCGCTGGCCAACGGCAACGCCGCGCTCTCTGAAAGACTGCTGAAGGCCGGGGCCGATTCGAAGGCCATGCGCTGGAACAGTGAAACCGCGCTGATGATTGCGGCGGGCGCAGGCAGCGTGGCGGAAGTGCAGATGCTGCTCGATCGCGGCGCGGACGTCAACGCGGTGGAACCCAAGCGGCAACAGAACGCCCTGATGTGGGCGGCCTCGGAGGGCCACACAGCAGTGGTCGAACTGCTCATCACCAAAGGCGCGAACGTGAACTCGGTGAGCAAGGGCGGCTTCACTCCGCTGGTGTTCGCGGCGCTGAAGAATGACGCTGTCTCCGTGCGGCGCATGATCAAGGCCGGCGCGAATGCGAACCACACACTGCCCGATCAATCGAAGGTCCTGACGGCCGTGATGTCGAATCGCAGCTACGACGCCGCACTGGCGCTGCTCGAAGGCGGGGCCGATCCGAACGTCGCGGATAAAACGAAGAACACCCCGCTCCACATCGCCGCGCAGGCTGGTTCACTCGAACTGGTGAAGACGCTGATCGCCAAGGGCGCGAAGTTGAACGAGCGCACCAGTCCGATCGAACCAACTCCTGGTAGCTTCCGGCAGCAGGCAGGCGAGCAGACTCCGCTTTTGCTCGCCGCGCGCGCGAACAAGCCGGAGGTGATGCGGGCACTGATCGAGAAGGGCGCGGACATCACGATCAAGGCGCAGGACAGCGCGACGCTGCTGCTCGCCGCTGCCGCGAGCGGACGCGTGCAGGCGGCAAAGTGCGCCTACGAGTTCGACAAGGACGTGAAGGCTGTGGACCGCACCGGCAAGACCGCGATGCATCTTGTGGTGGGTGGCGGAGGCGGCGCGTCACAGGCCGAGATGACCGAAACCGTGCAGTTCCTGGCCGACATCGGCGTGCCACTCGACCAGAAGGATTCGCGCGGCAGAACGCCCATCCAGCTCGGCGATTTCATTCCCCTCAACCAGCCCATCAATCTGATGACGGAGCTCATCGTTAGCCGCGGCGGCAAGCCGCTGGTCTATCCTAAAGAGTACGTTAAGCCTCGTAAGTAAGGAGCTCTCATGAAGACCAAGTTGTTGGTAATGATCATGTCGACCTGCGCCCTGCAGGCCGCGTCGCGCAATCTGGAAGTCTACTGGATCGATGCCGAAGGCGGCGCTGCGACGCTGATCGTTTCGCCGAGCGGTGAATCGATGCTCGTCGACACCGCCAACCGCACACCGGACGATCGCGATGCGAAGCGCATCATGGCGGCGGTGAAGGAGGCGGGGTTGAAGCAGATCGATATTTTGTTGACCACGCACTTCCACGGCGATCACATGGGCGCGCTGCCGGCGCTGGAAAAGATGATCCCGATCAAGATGTACATGGATCACGGCGAATCGATCGAGATCGCGCGGCCCAATGTCGCCGCAGCTTACAAAGCTTATGTGGAGTTGACCGCGGGCAAGCGCAAAATCCTCAAGGCGGGCGACAAGATTCCGCTCAAGGGCCTGGACATCACGACGCTTATCTCTGCGGGCGAACCTGTGGCGAAGCCATTGAAGGGTGCGGGCGCGAAGAACCCGGCGTGTGCCACTTTCGAGGAGCACAAGGGCGAGCCCGATCCTGATAACGACATGAGCGTGGGCTTCCTGTTGAAGTTCGGCAAGTTCAAGTTCATCGACATGGGCGACCTCACCTGGAACTTCGAGAAGAAGCTGGTATGCCCGGAGAATCGCATCGGCACCGTGGACTTGTACCAGACCACGCATCATGGCCTCGACCGCTCCAACTCACCGCAGTTTGTCTGGGCGATTCAGCCCAAGGTAGCCGTGATGAATAACGGTCCGCGCAAAGGCGGCCAGGCGAGCGTGTTCGAGACGCTGCGCAAGTCACCCGGCCTGGAGGATATCTGGCAAGGGCATCTGGCGCTACTGACGCCGAAAGAGATTAATACGGATGAGAAGATGATCGGGAACCTGCAGCCGACCGCGGAGTGCAAAGGCGGCTGGCTTAAACTCTCCGTAGAGCCAAATGGCAAATACACCATGACTAACCCACGCACCGGCTTCAGCAAAACGTATCAGGCGAAGTAGCTGAAATTGGAATGAAGCCAAGCAAGGATTCAGACCATGCCGCCGCTGTCGCGCGAGGCAAAGCCGCAGTGAAGAAGCTCCAGGAAAGCGGTATCATTGACTCGCTTGGAAAGCGCATCCGCACTGACCTGCCTGCCGACATGCAAGAAGGTTCCGATCGCGATTTCGGCGGCTAATGAAGCCGAGGATGATGATTGTCATAGGACCCTCTGGCAGCGGCAAATCGACTCTGTATCCTGTGTCGAGCTTCGGCGTCGCCTACTACAATGCTGATGATCGTGCCGCAGCATTGAATGGGAATTCGTATCGAGCCATTCCAAGAACAAGTCGCCGGCGTGTAAACCAGGAATTCGAAGAGTTCATAGCCGAGTGCATCCGGCAGCAGGAAAGTTTCGCGATTGAAACGACTCTAAGAAGCTCCGTTACCTTCGATCAAGCCCGGCACGCGGGGCGCAACGGCTTCATTGTGGAAATGAAGTATCTATCGCTCGCGTCATTCGAGATTCATTTGGAACGTGTCAAGGCAAGAGCAGATGCTGGCGGCCACAGTGCGCCGGCTTCCGTGTTGCGAGGAATCTATGATGCAAGCCTTGGCAACCTGCGGCAAGCCATCCGTGAGATGGACATTCTAAAGGTCCACGACAACACCACTCTCGATGCGGAACACCCCTTGCTGCTCGAAAGCAGGAACGGGACCATTACCTACGTTGCAGAGCCGATGCCGGTTTGGTTGCATCAGGCGATTGCAGCAAGTAAATAGGAAGGGCCATATACCAAAGGCCCTCCCCAAAAGCACAACTTAGAACCGGAACTTCAGCGTAGCCGCCGTCCTGCGCGACCGCAGCTGCGTACCCGTAATCTGCCCAAACGCAGCGTTCGTCTGCTGGCCGTTCGTATAGTTAAACGTCAGCGATGAATTCGGATTGGCCGGATTGAAGTGATTAAATGCATTGTAAGCATCGGCGCGGATTTCGAGCGATTTCCGCTCGGCGACCTTGAAGGTCTTCGAAACGGAGAGATCCAGGTTTTCCATGCCGGGGCCGTAAGTCAGCGTGGGAGGCGTGTTGCCGATACCAAGCGAGTTGATCGAAGGCAGCGAGAAGCTGGCCGGATTCATCGGATAGTACAGGCGCGGATCGATGGCTGCATTGGTCGGCGTGTTGCCATCCGTGCGCCACAGATCGCCATTCATCTGGCAGCGGAACGGCAGGCCACCTGTGGGCGTACCGGTCCAGTAACCGATCGGTGCGCTGGAAGCAGAGCAGCCAACAGTGAAAGGCGTGCCGCTGAAGATAGCCGCGACGCCGCTGATGTGCCAGCCGTCCATCACGGTGCGCGTGATCAGGTGATTCCTGAGCACCGCAAAGCTGTGAAGGTCGTAGCCGAAGTTCAAGTTGACGGCATGTGGACGGTTGAGCACATTCTTCGTGAGATAGTCGTCCACAAACTGCTGGTGACTGAAGTTCAGAGTCTTGGAGAACGTGTAATTTCCGCCGAACTGATAACGCTTTCCGAAGCGGCGGTTCAGCTGCACCTGCAGTGAGTTATAGTTGGATTCTCCGAGGCTGGTGTAAGTGGAGATCGAGCCGTAACCGACGTACTTAGTCATCGAACGAATCAAGTTGGCAGTGTAGAATGCGCCGGTACCGTTGGCGCTGGTCGGATCGAGATAAGCCTTTACCGCGCCGGTTTGCGGAGTCCAATCGGTCAGCGGCGGAACAGCATTGGCGTCGTTTAGCTGCCCGAAACCATGATGGGAAATGTTAGCCACATAGGAGACATCGAGAATCATGCCCCACTTGAGGCCCTGCTGAACGCCGAAGCTCCAGTTGTAAGTGGTCGGATTCTTGAAATCCTGAGAACCGCCGGCAACGTTCTGTGAACCGTAGTAGCCTTGCGTGGCCAGCAGATTGTTGAAGGTGGTGTTGAAGTAGATAGGTGCGCGGAAGGCTGGCGGCGCAGCCATCGGACCGACGCCGGCGCCGGTCGCACCGATGGTATCCACGCCGTAGGCACGGCCGTAGAAGATACCGAAGCCGCCGCGTAGCGCGGTCTTGCCATTACCGAAGACATCCAGCGCAAAACCGAGGCGCGGTCCGTACTGCACGGGAGGTGTGTTGAAGAACTTGTCTTTGAACTGCACAATACCGGAAAACGGCAGGGCGCTGGCGGCATACGATGCAGGATCAAACGACGTGGCGCGGGCGAACGGATACTGTGCGCCGGTCTTCGGATTGAGCGCAATCTTGTTTCCACCCGACAGGGCCGGGAAAAGCAACTGGCCGGACTTGTTCACGTCGTACGCCTGGCCCTGGAACAGCCCGAGCGTTGCGCCGAGTGACCAGGTCGGCTGGAGGATCTGGAAGCGCATGCCGAGATCAAGCGTAAGGCGGCGATTCACCTTGTAGGCGTCCTGGACGAACCATTCCACCTGGTTGTAACGGGAGTGGTTCACCTGCTTCATGTTGTCTTCGCCGTAGGCCTGCACCGTGCCGGCCATCATGTTGGCGAAACCGTAGCCGGTGTCATTCGGGTTCGCCGTATCGGAACCGAACCAGTAAGTGCCGGATGCTTTGTACTGCGAGTAAACGCTCACGTTGCGCGCGACGTGCTCATAGTAGAAGCCAGCCTTCACCACGTGGCGATTCTTGATCCAGGTTACGTTATCGATGATGTTGGTGAGCTGATCGGTACCGTGGAACGGCCAGCGGTTATCGAAGCTGAAGCCCGGAGGCGCCGTCACGCCCTGGCCCGCGGACTGCGCGCTGTTGGTGCCGAAGCTGATGTCAGGCAGAACGTTGAGGTAATTCGCGCCAAAGAAGTTCGGCAGCTTCACCTGCTTGCCATCGGGCCCGATGAGCGACGAGACATCGTTCACCTTCTTGAACGCCTCGGCATCGGCCGCGTAGGTGTTCTGCGTCGCCCGGTTGATGCCGAATGTCGTTTCGTTGATCAGATTCGAACGGAACGTATGGACCACCGTATAAGCAACGCTGGCCGACTGAATGTCGTAGTTGCTAGCGAACTGTCCCCAGCCACCGCCGCCGTTGAGCGTAGCACCCACGCCGCGGTCAGCCTGGAAGTGCTGCATCAGCACGAGGTAAGAAGAGGTCTTGGCGCCGATATTGAAATCGGTACGCAAGATGCGATCTTCGTTAGGCCTGTCGCGGTTGAATTGATACTGCGCGTTGAACTGCCGGCGGCCGGTAGTATCGGTCGTGTTCGGCATCGGGAACAGGTTCATCATCGCAAAGCCGTAGGGACTGATCTGGCTCGCAGGCAGAATGTTGCCGGGCAGAACTTTGCCGGTAGAGGGGTCCTTAATCGGAATCAGCACACCGGTCGAAGTGACCGTCTGCGAGAAGTCGCCCTTGCGCTCCAGTGCGGTGGGCATGTTGAAGCTGCTGACGCCACCGGTATTCTTGCTGTGCAGGTAGTCTTCAGAGAAGAAGAAGAAAAGCTTGGTGCGGCTCTTGTTGAAGTTGGTGCCGGGGATGAGCAGCGGACCACCAAAGGTGCCGCTGGGATTCTGGTAGCGGTAGTAGCCCTTCCTCACCGGCACGCCAACGCCGTTCGTAATAGTGACGTTCTTGTTGTTGAAAAATTCATTCGCCGCGAAGCCTTCGTGACGCCAGTTGTACAGCATCGTGCCGTGATACGCCGAGCCGCCGTTCTTGATCGATACGTTCATCTGGCCGCCGGCGCGCGCGCCGTACTCAGCCGTAAAGTTGGAAACGAGAACCTTCACTTCGCCGATAGCATCGATGTTCGGAGCGAGGTATCCGCCGGTGTTCGGCGCGCCGCTATCCTGGCTGCCGACGCCGCTCAGCGTCACCATGAACTGGCCGCTCTGGCCGCCGTTCACCTGGTTGCCGGTCGTGTTGAACCAGCCCGGCATGTCGCTGGGGGTCACCTGCTGCACACCGGGAAGTGTACGCAGAATGCCCAGGTAGTCGCGGCCGGGGATCGGGGTGTCTTCGATCTGCTGCGTGCCCACTTGGATCGAGCGGTCGGATGTTTCAGTCGCAACGCGCGATCCCTCCGCCATGACTTCCACCGACGTGGAGATATCGCCGACAGAGAGCTTGATTTCGCGCAGTGCAACACGTTCCTGTGCGCCGACGGCGATCGCTTTTTGCGAATAGCTCTTGAAGCCGGTGTGCTCGATGTGCAGACTGTAGTCGCCCGGCAGAAGATTCGTGAAAAGAAAGTTGCCGTTGGTATCGGCAGTGGTTGAGCGCACCTGCTGCGACAGATCGTGCGTCAGGCGAGCAGTTGCTCCAGCGATGACGGATCCGCCCTGGTCAGTGACCGTGCCGGAGATCTGCCCGGTAACGCTCTGCGCGTTGGCCGCCGGCAGCATTGCCAGCAGCAGAAGTGAAAAAGCAATTACGTTACGAACCATTTTCATACACCCTCAGTAAATGGAGATCAACTGCATGGAAACCAGAGTCCCCTGAATTTCGACAAGTGGGGCTGAATATATCGAAACGCGGAAGGGCGTGTCAAGCGGGGTCTTGCGTTCTTTACACTTGCGTAAAGAACCCCTGCTACCAGAGTGGTTTCTTCATCTGGCTATCAAGCGCCATAAGCTCGGCGCGCAGGTCCGCGACAATGGCCGGTTCCGACAAAACGAGGTTGTTCTTTTCGGCGAGATCTTTCTCCAGATCGTAAAGCTCAAAGGCTGGCTCCGGCGCCCTCGGCCCGGCTGGTTGACGCACCAGTTTCCACTTGCCACGGCGCAGGGCAATTGCCTTGTCGTAGCGCCAGAACAGCGACTGGTGCGGTGCGCGATCCGTAGCGCCCGTCGCCAAAGGCAGCAGGTCCACGCCATCCAACTGCAGTTTCGCTGGAGCGGAAACGCCGGCCGCGGCCAAGGCGGTGGGGAAAATATCGAGCGAGATCACCGGCTGATGCAAGGTGCGCCCGGCAGGGATGCGGCCCTTCCACTGCATCATGTACGGAATGCGGATGCCGCCTTCCCACAGCTGCCCTTTGAAGCCGCGCAGCGGCGTGTTGCTGGAGGTCAGCTCTCCAGTGGGGCCCCCATTATCGCTGAGGAAAATCACCAGCGTGTTCTCCTCGAGCTTGTGCTCGCGCAAGGTTTTAAGAATCGCCCCGACGCCGTCATCGAGCGACGCAAGCATCGCCGCAAACACCTGCCGGTGCTCGTCGCCGATTCCGTTGAACCGCTTCATCGCCTCCGTGGTCGCCTGCATCGGACTGTGGACCGCATTATACGGAACGTACAGAAAGAACGGCTCCGCTACATGCCGGTCAATAAACCCGGTGGCTTCGCGCGTGATCGCATCGGTCAGATACAACTTCTCTTCCACCGTCGAAGTCCCGCGGCGCAGCGGATTCTCCGCATCGTACGGGGGCTCATTCGGACGCAGCCGCGTGGTGCCGCCTTTGTACGGAGGAGGCAAGTAGTAGTGTCCCTCATGCAGGAACCCGAAGAACTCATCGAAGCCGCGCTGCTGCGGATGGAATTTGGGAGCAGCGCCGAGATGCCATTTTCCGACTGCAGCCGTGGCGTAGCCGGCGCCCTTGAGCAGTTGCGCAATGGTGGTTTCCGAAACCGGCAGACCAACATCCGGCTTCAGGTTCGCATCCCCAACCACATTGCGCTCATGACCGAAGCGCGTCTGGTAACGGCCAGTCATCAGTCCCGCACGCGATGGCGCGCAGTAAGGCGCACTGACGTAACCGTTGGTGAAGCGCACTCCGGCGCGGGCGATTGAGTCGATATGCGGAGTGGGGATCTGCGGATTCCCCTGACAGCCGAGTTCGCCATAGCCAAGGTCATCGGCCAGAATGACAACGATGTTTGGCCTCCGTGATTGCGCCACAAGTGCGCCTGTCATGCATGCGAGAAAGGATCTGCGGTTCATATTGTCAAAACCCACTCTAACACCCGGACCACAATCCCAGGCGTCCATCAGCAGTTGCTATAAAGGGAGTGCACGATGCCTCACTCACCGCTACCTTCACGGCGCGATCTGCTGCGCGCAACAGGCCTCGGACTTTTTGCCTCCTCCGTCCCTGCACAGCAAGCCAAGCGCCCCAACATCCTCTTCATCCTGATGGATGACCTGGGCTACCCCAGCCTTGGCTGCTTCGGCAACAAGCTCGTGCCAACACCGCATCTCGACATGCTCGCCGCCGAGGGAGTACGCTTTACTGACGCTTACGTCGCACCGCAATGCACGCCCACCCGCGCCACGCTGCTAACCGGCCAGTACACCGCCCGCAACAGGATGTGGCACGTGATTCCCTGGTACGGCTATCAAACCGCGCGCGTGGAAGAGCCGCCCTTTGGCGAATCGCTTTCTCGTGACGCCTTCACGCTGGCGAAGGGAATGAAGGCCGCCGGCTACGCCACCGCGTGCATCGGCAAGTGGCACCTCACCGCCAACAGCCCCGACGGCAACTACACTGGCCTGAATCCGCAGGCCTCTCACTACTACGGCTTCGATACGGTCCAGACACCGGCCAAATCCGCGTCAGAACAAAACTCAGGCGACAAAGCCGTCAATCGCTTCACGGATGAATCCATCGCGTTCATCGAAAAAAACAAGGCAAAACCCTGGTTCCTCTACCTTGCCCATCATTCGATCCACCGCACCGTCGCTGCGCCCGAGGAGCTGGTGAAAAAGTGGTCCGCCAAAGGCTACCCCACCGAAGGCTTGAACAACGCTACTTACCTTGCCGCCATTGAACACTTCGATGCCGCCATCGGCCGCCTCCTCGCCGCACTCGATAACCTGGGCCTTCGCGAGAACACCGCGGTCGTTTTCCTTAGCGATAACGGCGGCGTATATAGATCCTACCTTCCCAATCCCAAGATGCCCGAAAACGGCGCCATCCACCTCGCCGAAGGCGCAACGGAGTTCAACAACGCGCCGCTTCGGGCGGGCAAAGGTTCTTCCTATGAAGGCGGAATCCGCGTGCCCATGATCGTAAGATGGCCCGGTGTCGCCAAACCCGGCTACACCTGCACCACTCCTGTGCATGCCGTGGATTTCATGCCCACGTTCTTTGCCATGGCAGGCGCCAAACTCCCTGCGGGCTATGTCACAGACGGTGTGGACCTGACCCCGCTGCTGAACGGCCGGGGCCGCATCGCCTCCCGCGCGCTTTTTTGGTACATGCCCTTCTACGACGTGCGCTGGCTGGCAACTCCCTCCGCCATCATTCGCGAAGGCGACTACAAACTCATCGACTTCTTCGGCGACTACATCGATGAGGACCGCCACGCCGAATACCAGCCAGTAGCCCGCCTCGAACTCTTTAACCTGCGCGACGATATCGGCGAGCGGAACAACCTCGCCTCGCGCATGCCGGAACGGGCGGCGGCGATGCGGAAGAAATTGCATGCCTGGATCCGCAACTGCGGAAGTCCAGTGCCGGGATTGAATCCGAACTACGATCCAGCCCGGGCGCTGAACGAAACGAATCGAAGGCCCGGATGATAACATCTGAATTGTGCCCTCAATGGAGCTTTCCCAAATGAACCGTAGAGATTTTCTCCGCTCTGCAGGCGCTTTCGCCACCAGCAGCCTCATGGCCCAACCGGCACAGAAGAAGCCGAACATCGTCTTCATACTTGCAGATGATCTGGGAATCGGCGGCGTCGGCTGTTACGGAGCGGATCATTTCAAGACCCCCAACATCGACGCGCTCGCCAAAACCGGCACCCGCTTCACCCACGCCTACACCGCTCCGCTCTGCGGACCCTCGCGCGCCCTCTTCATGACCGGCCGCTACGCCTTCCGCACCGGAGCCACCAACCAGGACGCCACCGGCCTCATGAAGCCCGAGGTGGAAACCTTCCAGTCCACTTACTTTAAGCAAGCCGGCTACGTTACCGCCTCCATCGGCAAGTGGGGCCAGCTCCCGCTCGGCCCCGCGGAATTCGGCTTCGACGAACACCTCCGCTTCACCGGCAGCGGCGTCTACTGGAACTCACAGCCCAAGGGCCGCCGCTACTGGCTCAACGGCAAAGAGCAGGCCCTCCATGACAAGGAATACCTGCCCGACGTGATGCACAACTTCGTGGTCGACTTCATCACCCGCCACCGCGACAAGCCCTTCTATGTGTACTATCCGATGTCGCACGTCCACGCCGAAATCCTGCCCACGCCGGACAGTAAACCCAATGCAGTGGATCTCTATGGAGACAACATCAGCTACATGGACAAGCTGGTGGGCAAGTTGGTCAGCGAGCTGGAACGCCTCAAGCTGCGCGAGAACACGCTCGTCATCTTCGTCGGCGATAACGGCACCGGCGGCGGCTACGCCAACCAATCCACGATTCAAGGCAAGCGGCTTTCCGGTGAGAAAGGTTCCATGCTCGAAGGCGGTGCGCACGTGCCTCTGATCGCCAACTGGCCCGGCAGGACACCAGCGGGAAAAGTGTCGGCCGACCTGGTCGACTCCACCGATTTCATCCCAACCTTCGCCGAGCTCACAGGCACAAAGCTACCCGCGGACAAGGTCTTCGACGGCCGCAGCATCGCCCCGCAGCTGTTAGGCAGAAAGGGCAATCCACGCGAGTGGATCTACATCCAGCTCGCCGCTAACTGGTATGTTCGCGACGCGAAATGGAAACTCAACCAGAGCGGCGAACTCTTCGACATGAGCAAGGCGCCGTTTGAAGAGCCATTGGTTCCGGCAAATGCCGAAAACGCCGCCCGCAAGCGCCTGCAGGCCGCGCTCGACAAGTTGAATCCCGCCGGCGGCGTCAAGGACGAAGGCGACGGCACCGGCCGCCACGGCAACCGCGAAGCCAATCGCGAAAAGAAGAAGAAAAAGAAGTAGCGCGGGCCTCCAGGCCAGCCGTCTCGACAATCATGTCGAGATCGGCTTCCCACTAAAACGTGGCCAAAAACCCGCCGTCCACATAAACCACCTGCCCGGTCATAAAATCCGACGCAGCCGACGCCATAAACACCGCCGGCAGCGCGATGTCATCCGGCTGCCCCCACCGCGCCATCGGAGTCCGCTTCTTCACCCACTCGTCAAACGTGGCGTCATTCCAAAGCGGCCCGGTGAGATCAGTCTGAATAAACCCCGGAGCAATCGCATTGACGTGGATTCCCTTCGGAGCCCAGTCCAGCGCCAGCGCCTTCGTCAACTGCCCGATGCCGCCCTTTGACGCCGTATACGCCGCCGTCCCCGGCCGCGAAGCCGATGTCATCAACGAAGCGATATTGACGATCTTCCCCGGCTTACCCGCCGCCAGCAGCCGTTGCGCAAACGCCTGGCTCATCGCGAACACGGCATTGAGATTGATGTTCATCACCTCATGCCAGTCATCGAGCGAGAGCTTATCGGCCGGTCCGCGCCGCGTGATGCCGGCCGCATTCACCAGCAGATCGGGCAAGCCGTGCTGCGCCACCACACCCGAGTACCACTCGTTCAACCGGGCGTAATCATGCAGATCGAACGGACAAGCCTCGGCCCTGCCCCCGCCCTCGCGAATCTCCGCGACGGCGTGATCCAGATCGGGCGTCTGCCGCGAGAGCAGCAGCACGGCAGCCCCTGCCTTCGACATCGCCTTTGCGATGCCAAGCCCTATGCCCTTGCTGGCCCCGGTGATGATGGCCAGTCTGCCATCGAGACGGAATGCTTGCGCTTGCGTGTCCATGAATTAGTAGTGTACCTGACGCCCCGGCACACTGGCGCAGGGGTCCCACCCCTCTACCCGCCCTTGCGGCGCTTCTCCTCTTCCTTTTGGCGAAGCTGGCTGTCAGCATCATTCTTCTTCCTCGTCGCCTCATCCTCGCGCTGCTGGGCCTGTTGACTGGCATGGAGAATAGCGGCTTTCTTCTTGGCGTCCTCGGCTGCCATGCCTTGTGACAGGCGCTGATTGGCCGCTTGCTTGTCGCGGGATGCATCGGCGCTGGCCTGGGTGAGGCGTTGCCCGGATTCCTCTGCCGACACGCTGCCTGCTCGCTCCTGTTTATTGACCATTTCCTTCGCCTGCTCCAAATCCGCCTGAGTCCGGCGGCTCTGGTTTTCGACCGCGGTGTGTTTGTCAGTGTGGGCGTGGACGATCTTCGAAGCTGCCGCGGCGGCAGCGGCTTCAAACTCACGATGCGCATCGAGCACCTTCAGGAACTCACTGGTGCCCTCACTTGCAATATGAAATCCGTTGACAACATCAACATGGCAAAGCGGGAAGGCCGGGTCCTTGCCTTCCACATCACCCACTTGGACCACGGTGCCGGGCGAGCGATAGGTGAAGAAGCCATATTCGTAGGCGCCTGGCGCGGTAATCTGCCGGTCGCCGGGGCCGCAATCATAAAGCGCTTTGACCTCCTCAGCGGACAGGCCGCGATTCCACATGCGCATGCCCCCGAGGGCGCCTTTGAGTCCCTCGGCAAAGCGAACTCTCGTTCTGGGCAAGGGAGGAACGGGCCACGGCTGAAGCGATCCGGAGGAACACGGCCCCAGAAATCCACCTGCCGCGCCATCTCGAAAGAAGGAAGGCACACCCTTTTCATCAATCGTGAACACCAGGTGAGTCCATTCACTGCGGAACTGATAGTCACATAGCCTGGCGTTACTCTCGTTTGCGCCCACACCACCCCAGGCTGCGTAGAGATGCACGTCTTGGACGGTGAAACCCATGCGGAAATCGCTCATCGGCTGCACCGTCTTGGCCCATGTTGAGCCGCGATCGTGATTCCATGAGCCGCCCATGGAAAGCTCCAGGAAATTCTCTGGCAGGCTGTCAAATCGAATCCAGAGCTCGACGGTGAGCCCGGCACTGGTATCGAGAAGGCATGTGGGAAATTCGAGCGGTTCGCCGTTCAGTTTGAGTACGCGCTGCCCTGGCGCCCGATTGGGAAGCGTTGGATCGTCGATCCACTCGATCTTCGGACTGCGCAGCGGCGTGAGCGCATCCACCTGCTGCTGTAGATCTTCCCCACCGCGGTCCTGAATCCACAAGAACAGGCCAGGTGAGTCAACAATGGCGCCCCGCAATGGCGGCGAAAACTCCGAGGCCCACAGGAGAGTGCCCATTTCCGGATCGATGCCCAGCGCGGCTGCGGGATTCGGCGCATCGTAAAGATCGCGAACGATGCGCGAGCCGGGAAGCGCGGAGCGGATCTTGCCGAGCGTCTGGTCAACCCAGATCAGCGCGCCCGATTTAGGCTCCACGGCCAGCGCCAGCGGTGCCGGAGTGCGGGTGTGGTCGACGGGCAATGCACTTGGCGCTGACAGCTTCACCGCGTCCGGGTTGGCGTTCAGGGCAACAGAGGCGTGGAAAATTTCGCGTCCGTTGCTCCAATAGAGGATGTTTCGTTGGTGGTCCAGTGCGATCGACCAGGTGTCGGCAAAAAAGTGGAAGCCACCGTGTACTTCGGAGGGTTGTTCGAGCAATACCCGCCCGGTACCGATCGTATACGTATCACCATGCTTGCTCACGTCATCCGGCTTATCGCAGCAAATCTGGCCACCTTCCTGCACCCAGTACAAGACGGGAGGATCGGGCACCGGATCAATAGTCATGGCGCAGATCCGTCCGGTTCCATTGACGTTCGCCGGCCCCCCGCCTCCGTCTTTGTTCATTCCCTTGGATACAAAGATCCAGTCGCTTCTGCCGGAGTACTTGTCGCCATTTCGGGGATTGACGGCGAATGCGCCGCCAAAGGGTTTCCCATTCGTATTAACGGCTTCGCTGGTCTGATGTCCATCGGGTCCAAGGAAACAGAATCCAGTGCTTTGCGAGAACAGGATATTAGAGATCGGCTTGAGCCGTGCTTGCGCTCGAACGGAAGTGTGCATGCGCGCACTGCTTTCCGCCGCGTCCTGATGCGCTTTCAGGATCGCAATGCGCTGCTGCTCATTGGCGGCGCCCAACGTACGCTGCCCGTGCAGATCCATTGCGCGCAACATCGACTGCGCCGCCGGGCTGGCATTAGGCGGCCCGGGCATGCCGGCCGCAACAGCGTGCAGTTCAGCCGGCAGCGGGACCTTCTTACCGCTGACAGAATCCACCCAGGACGTACCAGCCGCGTCCAACGTCCATTCCTCCGCAAGGTCAGGTGGCGCCGGATGTGGCGCCAGGTACAGCCGGCTCGACCCAAAGGCATCGGGAGAGGGCTGCGTCCGCCACACACGAATCATTGCGATGCTGCCCTGAAAGCAGACGGGGGAATCCTGGGGTTGAACGTTCAGTTCGCCCGTCTCCGTTCCGTTCAGGTAGGCGAAGTGATGGCCGTCTTTGGAGGTAATTGCCAGATGGCACCAGACCTGATCGACCAGCGTGCGCCCACCGAAGGTCCAGGCCGCGGCGCGCGTGATGGGGGCTTTGGCTTCCGGAGTGAGCCGGAGGAGATTTCCAAAAATTGCCGTCGCGCCGCCTCGCCCGAAAGCATCCGGACGGCGCTCACGAGCGCCCCCCAGCGTGACAACCATCGATTGCGCTTTGCCGCGCCAGGTGTCTCCCAAATCGGCTTGCGCGCCGGAGATTGTAATCGATTCGCCCTGCAAACCCGGCCGCGTGAACAGCTGCAGTTCGAGCCCCGGCGGCAGGTCAGCGGAACCAGGCGTGAATGCGAGCGATGCCAGGTCATGATACGTCCCGGGCCGCACGGCCGCGGCCATGCCCGCGAACTGTGGCTGGGAGTAGAGAACCAACGCAGGTTGACGCGCATCGGCCGCATTGACGACCAACATTGACTGCACGCGCGCCGCCCAATCGCCCAGGTCAAAAGTAGTGGCGGAAATGCGCCGCGCGTTGCCCCGGCAATGAGGCTGATCGAAGAGAACTACCAGCATGCCGCTGGTGATCTCTATGGAACCGATGCGGCGCACCGTGGGATCCATTTCGCCGATCTCCACCAGCGCGCCATTGGCAATGCGCCTTGCATGGCCGCTGAGATTCGCTTCGGTGAACGTCGTTACATATCTGGCACGCGCCGGACGAAGCCACACTTCGATATGCAGCGCTCGCGTTTCCAGCTGCCCGAGGCCCGTCACACACGGTTTCGATCCGTCGAAATAGGCCGCCCATTTGAGGCTTTGGACCGCCTCGCCATTTGTTTTTTCGCCCATGAATGGTCTCCTTTTCCAGCTACCCGAACAGGGCGTGCCCCAAGTCGCTAAATGCGTGGCCGACATCTTCCGCGGCTGAAACGATGCCATGACCGACCGCTTCGGCCCCTTCTTTCAACTTATTCGCCAGCCAGCTGGCGGCCTCCGCTACTTTGTTAAGTACAATTTTGGTGTCTTCTTCCAGTTGATTGACGATCTTCGCCGCCTTGTCCTCAATATCCGCGATGGCAGACGTTGTTTCAGTCAGCAATCTCTTTCCATAGTCGATGAGCTCCCTGCCCTTCTTCTTCACGTAGTCAACGCCATCGCTAATGGTGTTCGCAATTTTACCGGCGTCTCGGAGCATGGAGATAGTGGCGGTGATGGCCGCTTGCGTCACCGTCCTGCCGGCATTCACCAGCGCGTCGGCAGCCTGGGAGGCGAGCCTCTCCACCTCTTGCCTGGCAGCGTTCGCGATCTCCACAACCTTCTGCCCCGCCTGCACGGCCACATCGGCCGCCTTATGGGTGAACTGCTCCACCTGCTCTTTCGCCAGCTTCGCCATTTTCGCCGCGTCGAACAACACGCCTGTTGCAGACGAGAGAGCGTCCGAGGCCGCGTTGTAGATACCGACGGCAATTTCCTTTGTCTCCTCAGCAACCAGCTTCGCCTTGTCCGCCACCCACTCGGCCGCTTTCTTCAACTCGCCGAAGATGCAGTCAAAGATCTCTGACGCCTTCTGCTTGATCCAATCGACCACCTTTCCAGGCAGCTGGGCCAGATCGCTGAACGCCTCATTGATCGTGAGATCAGGCATAGTCAGATGAAGACCTTCGAATTCGAATCCGCCGCGCACGGTCAGCGCGAACGCTTTACCGGTGACGTGAAAATCGAGGTGCGCATCCAGGCCTGCGCTGAGATGGAATGCCGTGGCATCCACTCCAGGGATGATGGGACCGATCTCGGCATCGAGATGGATCGACGTATCACCGGAGGCGGTAAACTCCTTGCCTTCGGGCCCGTCGCCCAGATGGCACTTGAGTGAAAAGTGCGCCACATCCCCGGCGCCCAGTTCCAGATCGAATTCAAAGCCGGAGCGGGTCACATCGAGCAGGACGCTGGCGCAGGGGATTCCCAGCAGGCTGACGCCGGCACTGGCATGCAGAATGCGCTCCCCGCTAGTGGAGAGTGCCAGCACCGGACCTCCCGCCTTCACAAGCGTGGTGCGCGGCCCTGCGTGCGGTTTCATGGCGCCGCGGCGCGCCTGCTGGCTCGACCAGTCAATCTGCTGGCCGGGCTGCCAATCAGCCGCTACATCCACGCCCGTGCCGTCGCCGGTGATCTTGAGGACATCGAACAGGTTGATGGGCTCCACGGTGATGATTCCGTCAAAGGAGGGCGTACCAGTATTGGAGCACTCCATGGCAGCAAAAGCGTTCCATCCGAAGAGTTCGAGATGGCCCTGGAAGCCCGCGCCCGCCTGCGCGAGCGTGCCATCCGGTAGCATCACCTGATTGTCCTGGCAGTAGTGCAGTATGACGTGGTCAAAATGAACTTCCCCGAGCACCCCCTGCAGGTTGCGATAGGCGGCTGTCACTTCATTGAGCAATGCCGGCCTCTTACCGGCCAGCTTGGCGGCTTCTCCGGCCGCATTCAGCCAGCGGCCCATCCCGAACTGCGCCTCCATCCACGCCCACAGGTCCAACTGGCCGATGGTGAGGTAAACGTATTTCGGATCGGGGATCTCTTCCACCATATCGAGCACAACAACGGCGCTGCCGGTATAGGTCTTGTTGCCGGGATCGTCGCCGATATAGAAATCGCTCATCAATCCGAACAGCATGCCTTCGGGTTCCGTGGTCATGCCGAGTTCGAGATAGGTGCCTTCCTTAAAGTGGACGCCGGGCAGCGCCGGCGGTCCAGGCAGCGCCACCGGCAGCGGCCCCGAGCTGCCTGCGATTTCGGCTTCGTCCACGCTCATCCGGCAGCCGAATTGCATCGAGCCGGAACCAAACACAGACGCAGCCACCGTTCCGCCGAAAACCACCTCCAACGCACCCTGGCCCGCGTTGAGCATCACGTAGGAATCGTGGAAGTTCAACTTCGCCGAGCCCAGCTTCACGGACAGATCCCCGTCAATGAGCGCGGCGATCTGCACCTGGGAGTTACTTACGGTCACTTCGGCAATCAACTCACCGCGTTTCAGGATCTTGTTGGCGAGGGTACTGATCGCGCCTGAGGAGCTCTTGCCCAGGTCGATCTTCGCAGCCAGTGTGGCGCCCTTGGAAAGTGGCAGAGGCGCCCCGTTCAATCCCTGAACCGCATCTCCCAGCAGCGCCGATGGGGTAAAGCGCTTCGAGGTGAATGTCGATGCGATGATCAGCAGCGGCGAGATGTCCACGGCTTCCAGCAGCGACGCCAGCGGGGCAACTTTTCCGAGGCCGGGGATATCTTTGATGTGCACGTCCGGCCGGAACGCCACACCTGCCATTGCACCCCACGAGCCGGTCTCTTTCGAACCGGCAAAAAACACCTTGCTGAACAGCCCGTAATGGGATTCCCCATAGACGACAAGGGAAGGCTTGGGATCAGGACGGTAGACCATGGCAACATCATCGATTTCAAAAATCGATGACGGCAGAGTGCCGAAAGTGGGGAACGAGGAGCCGGCGTTCATCGGCTCAAGCAGTCGGGAGAGTTCGAAATGCGTCTGGGCGTTGGGGGCTTCCCAGGCCATCTGAAACATGCGCTCGCCTTTAGCCAGTTGTGCAACGCAGGAGAGGGTACCGCCACCGTAGCGGCTTTGCGATGCCAGCGTGATTTTGCGGGGCGTTCCGGTATAGTCGATCGCAAGGCGGTCAAAGTGGAACAGATCCCACGCGGCCTCTCCCGGCAGATCTTGCATGTGAAGCGCTCCCATCAGCCGCTCCAGCGAAATGGCCTTGCCCTTGGGGTCGTCCCACATCAGGCGGAAATCGTTGCCGGCTGAGGTGTGGGAGGCGTAGACGTTGAACTGCATATCGTCGTCGTACAGACGCCAGCCGAGATTCACTTCGGTTTCGCGCTTGCCGGTTTTCGCGACTTTGAAGCTGCGGACTTCGGCCAGCACGTTTTGTGAGGAGTTCGCACAGAACGGGGCATCGGCGGGAACGGGGTAACTGGTACTGGCGAGGAAGTAATAGTCGCGCGGCTTGGCGGCGTAGCGCAGCGTGAGGTTTTCGAGTTCGAGCGACGCCAGGCCCGGAGGCGTGGGTGCATCGACGTGATGCAGCAGCTGATCGAGAAGTTCACCAACAGGGATTTTCTTGCCGGGGGCAAGGCCGCCTTCGAACATCCAGCCTTCATGATCATAATCGTAGACGCCCTGCACGCGCATAGGGACTCCGGCCACGTCGATCGTGCCGGTAATATAGCGCTCATCGATATGGCCACAATAGTAATTGGCTGCGAGCCGGACCTCCGTAAGCACGAAGGTACCATTGCCCAGGAGGTCGATATGGCCATCTATGGCGATTTCGAAACGATTATCGGCATCATGATCTTCGTCTAGATCGACGGTGTACTCCGCCTCTGCGATGGTCACGTTGAGAGAGCTCGATGCGAACGCAGGGCCGAAAGCCAAGCGGAGAAAATCGCCGGCGTTGATCTGCGCAGGTTCGGCGAGTTCGGCTCTGATGAAATCCTTGGGGACGACTTCAGCCTCAAACTGCGCTCCAAACAAAGTGAACTCGCCATAAATAGCCTCCAGCCGTGGATGGCCATCCACAATAGTGAAGGCAGCGGCCAGATCGGAAATCGCAAAACCATGGGCAGGCTCCCATTGAACGGGGTCACCATTGCGATGACGGAGAGTGACAGTGGCCTCCGCCTGGTGCTGCTGGAAGCGCGCGTAGCTGAGCGCGGGCTGGATGTCGAGGTGCTTAAACGGAAGGACCTCGGCAAGATCCGATTTGGAGCCCATGAGGGCGGCAACGGCGCTTAGGCCGTCCTCGAGCAACAGCGGCTGTTCCAGCACCAGTTCAATGGATGGATTCGGATCCGCCAGCGTAGTCGTAAACTGCAGCGGGACCTTCTTGGCGCCGATGAGCGCGGTATAGGTGACAAAAGCAGCCTGGGCGAGCTTCTTCGGCCGCGATGGCGTGAAGGCTACCGTGATGGACTCAATCGGCAGGTTGCCGATCTTGTCGCCCGTTCCTTTCCAGGTCACCAGAACATCGAACCCGGCCTCACCGGCGGGCACAAGGCGCATACTGTGCGGATACCCATCCCTCAGGCTGCTCTCGCTGACACCAGGAACCCGCTTAAGGCCCCAGACAATTTGTGTGTTCGAATCCAGGCGGGCGCTGAAGTCTGTGAAATAGGCGCAGACGCCGGCGCGGAACGGTTCATTGACGAGGTTGAATTCCACGTCGGTCACCAGGCGGTTTTCAGAATTGAGCACCCAAAGGTAACGATGTCCCCCAAGATCCGCTGAGGCTTGCATTTCAATGAGCCTCAGGACACGGCGGACGTCGGTGATCTGGCCGATCAGCAAACCATCGTAAAGCCGGCCCGCGTGGAAGCCGAACATCGCTTTGATCTTGAGCACCTCGCCGTAGATGGCTGCGGTAGCACGGAGCACCAGCAGATCGGGCGATGAGGAGGGGTCAAGCGTCGCGCCGCGCAGCCGGAAAGCGCCATCGGGTTCGGAGACCGGCTTCAGCCAGTCCAACTTGAGAACCACATCGGGGCCATCGATCAGCGGCGTGAGGAAATTCCGCTGACCGAGCGGCAGTTTTGTGGCATCGAATGCTGCAGGTTTCTTGATGGGCATCGGACTATCCTGTGATGAGCTGCTTGGCGATCTTGAATTTGGTGAAGAATTCGGGGATCTTATTGTCTTTATTGAGCAGGATGTAGGGCGTGCTGCCTGCCATTTTGGCTCCCAGCTCCATCGTGCTCTTCCAGCGCTTGATGTGCTGGTTGGTCGTGGCGATGGCTGCCTTATCGGGATTCTTCTGCTGCTTGAGGGATTGGGCGCGAATGACGAGGACGTTCATCATGCGCTGGCCGGTAACATCGGCCACCATGTAGCAGCCAAGGACGGGGCAGTCTTCGGAGATCAGCGCAATGCTGAACAGCGATCTGTCCATCAGTGCGGGATTCACCTTCTTGACGGTCACCACCCAGGCTTGGTGCAGCAGGTGGATCTTCATGCCCAGGCGTGCGGCGGACATCGCGACGCCCGAGGCGATGGTGGGGTCCAGTCCGCCCAGGATGCCATCCACCAGATACGTTCCCATCTTGAAAAACTTCTGAGTGATGGAGCGGTCGAGGAGTTCCCCCATGGCCATCGCAGCGACGTAGGCATCCGCGGAGGCGGACACCTGGGGGATCTGCCACGCCTGCTTCACGCCTCGATAACGGTAGATATCGCGGCCGGCCAGGCCGCCGGAGACGCCCGCCATGACCGCCGACTTGATGTGTTTGAGGATGGGAACGGAAAGCCCGCATTCGGCCAGGAACAGCAACAGCTCCTTGGCTACTTCGCCACCGATATCGGCGAGCAGCGCCGGATCGATGTGGAAGAAGTGCCCGGCCGCGTCGCTCAGATGCTCGATCTGATCGGAGGAGGTTTGCAGGTTCGCCTCGTGCTCTTCGAAGGGATCGATGGAATCCGTTTGAATGGCTTCGCGGGTCTTTTTATCCAGCTTCTTGATCAGCTTGTACGTCTTGTATTTCAGTTTGCCTTTGATGACCGTACCGACGCCGGCCACGCGCCAGGTGAACTGGCGCTTTTCAAGCGTGGAGAAGATGACATCGGCATTGGTGATGATCGGCGCTTCGGAATCGGCATGGGGATCGACATGCCCTTCCTGTACGGCGGAGTCATCCTTCTCTGCCACTGCATCATCGCTGGGCATTACATAGATAGTGTGGGACTCGGCGTGAGCAACCTTATTGGGGATGCCCAACCGGGTCCTGGCCGATTGAATCAAGTCTTTGGCGAACAAGCAAAAAGGCTCCTGGGCGACGCGTTCGGGACATCATAACAAAGCGCATTGTCGAGGAGCAAGTGCTGTTTTTGTAAAATAGACTGAATTATCTGAAAATAGGCCAGATTTTATGCAGAACGGAGTGATCCCATCGGCGTGAATCAGCGTGTATCGGCGGCAAGTGCTAATGCCTGCAAGTCTCCACGGAAAGGGCCGCTTAGGTAGCCCCTCGCCCGCCGATGATCCCCAGTATGGATCCCCTTCTTATCGGGGCACTCTTTACGACCCTGGCATCCCCGCTTTTCCAGCCTCGATTCCTCCATTCGCACCACCTCCAGCAAAACAAGCCACTTCCCGCTCAGATCAACTCCGCCGGCAAAGTCAAGCCCCCTGGAGCTTATCCCAACCCGCCCGGCCATAACCTTAAATAAAATAGAATCTCATCGTTGCGCTCCACCAGCGGTGGTCGCCCGCCTTCCGCAGCACCGCACTCTGTTGAGTTAAGTAAAGGAATGCCACATTGCCGATCCTTTCCGTTTCTGGCAGCCGCGCCTCGACGCGCCCGTGTGTTGTTCAATTAAGGGGACGAAGTGGCGTGTAGGGGATCGTCGCTGAGCCGCCTCAACAGCTCGTCTACAACGGAGAAGCCGTGGGCAGTTGGGCCGCGAAATGGATGAGGAAGACCGTGCTCCGAACATTTGCGGCGGTGCGCGGCATTGTCGAACTCAGAAGCGTTCGGCGTCGAGGGGTTTGGAGGATAAAGCGGAGTCCGTCATTTGTTCCCCACCTTCAGAAGCACGCATAGCACTGCAGGTGTAACGATCCGCGTTGATTTGTGATGCTTCGGACCAAGCAGCGGTTTGTCGCCGGTGACAAGAAAATGAGCCTCGCCAGCCTCGGCAATGGCAAGAAGGTAATCGTCGTCGGGATCAGGAGACCGGTTGACAGAAGGCAGATTCTCAACAACCGTGGCTACATCGCGCAGACGATTGACCAGACGCCCGGCGAGAGCCGGATGAAGCAGTGCGCGAATCTTCGGATAGCGTGTCACCCGCGCAATCTCCTCGATCTGCTCGGCGGAGGTGAGGAGGATGACCTTCCGGTCGCGCCAAAGCGACAGGATTTCAGCAGATGGGGAAGCCGCTGACATCAGCGCGCTAAGAAGCACGTTGGTATCGATCACCACCTTGATCATTTGCGGGCGCGAGTGCGGCCTTGGCTTTCCCGATGTTTGTCTTTGCGAACGCTCTTGACGGCCTCATCGATCATGCTCTCTAGTTCGCCAACGTGAACACCGGCAAACGCTTCCCGTACCTCGTCAACGGTCTGACCGAACAACCGCCACCTGACGGCGTCTTCGATGAACTGCGAAAGGGCTCCTTTTTTAAGGCCTTGGGAGCCGAGATAAGACCGCAGGGCCAAGTCAGTGTCCTTGGACCAGCTGATGGTGAGACGGGTGACTGAAGGTTCGGGCAAGGCGGTCCTCCGCGGATAGTCGTATATCCACTTATCAGTATAGCCGCTCTTCTGTTGGCGTAACCGAGCCAAATCATTCGAAACTCAGCTTACCGGGTCCGGGGCGGTAATCTCAATCCCCTTCGTATCGGGGCACTCTTTCCGACAGCGTCATAACTGTCGGGAGCATGGCGGTGCACACGCGTCTCAATCCCCTTCTTATCGGGGCACTCTTTCCGACCCTCCAAACCTTGATCGCCACCAAAGCCGCCCGTATCGTCTCAATCCCCTTCTTATCGGGGCACTCTTTCCGACCCTTACTATTTGGCCATCGGCTCGGCGATCGCCGCGTTTGTCTCAATCCCCTTCTTATCGGGGCACTCTTTCCGACCGTTTCAAAAATGGAGCAATGGCCCAACTGGTGTTTAGTCTCAATCCCCTTCTTATCGGGGCACTCTTTCCGACCCGTCCGTCGCAGTTACGTCACGAGATCCCAAGGGTCTCGTCTCAACCCCCTTCTTATCGGGGCACTCTTTCCGACCCTGGCATCCCCATTCTATTGAATCCAAACCAGATATTCAAGCGTTTTCGCGCATGTCCCATTTTGCCCTCCAAAAACACCCTTCTCCGCCAAAATCAACTACCCCAAAAACCATCCTAACCCCTTTCCCATCATCCACATACCAGGAATCCGCGCATCCCCCCTCCTCCAAACCCGATTTCTCCATTCGCACCACCTCCAACAAAACAAGCCACTTCCCGCTCAGATCAACTCCGCCGCCAAAGTCAAGCCCCCTGGAGCTTATCCCAACCCGCCCAACCATAAATTCAAATAATAATGTAATCCGCGTCCTTTTTGATCTCCGCCAGCCCCAGCGCCAGGGCCTCCCCTTCGCACCCCTTGCACAACCGGAACACATGCACCCGGTCCTCGTACTCCGAAATCAGCCGCCGCAGCCGCGCCATCATCCGTCCGCTCAACTCCTCATCCAGATGCGCCAGAAACACGCTCTCCTGAATGCGCGACCCGTAATCCAACATCGCCTGCGCCACCCGCTGCCGCCGCTGATCGTCGGCTATATCGTAACAGACGACGTAAAGCATTCCTCCTCCGTTTCATGGTCGAACCGGTACGGCTCAAACGGCGTCCCATCCCGGATCGCCGCCGCCAGCCGCTCCGCCTCGTGATGCATCCGCTCCCGGAAACACACCTGCCCCGGAGGCCGGTTCAACATCCACTTCTCATAACTCTCAAAAAACCGCACCAGCACCAGCGGCTTCAGAAACAGCCCCTCGCGGTCCTCATGCGCCTGGAAATCGGCCGCCCCAATCACCTTCTTGTTCACCAGCGCCAGCACCAGCCGGTCCGCCACCGGATGCCGGAACGGTTCCACCGCATCCAGCGCCAGCGACGGCCGCCCATAATCCAACTGGTGCAGGAACCCCAGATAAGGATCGAGCCCAAGCCCCTCCAGCACCGCCCCCAACTCGTGCATCAGCAGCGTGTAGGTCAGCGACAGCAGAGCGTTTATCGGGTCCGTCGCCGGATGCCGCTTCCGCCCCTCCCATCGCAGTTCGCTCTTATTGAACCGCATCGCCGTTTCGAAATAGTCGCGCGCGGCCGTGCCCTCCACGCCGTCCAGCTCGGCCACATGCCTGGCTTCCGCCACCGCCCGAAGCCGCTCCGAAACGTTCAGCTCGATGCGGTCTTCGTCGTGCGCCGCCCGCGCCGAATACCGCGCCACCACCGCCGCCCCGTTCGAGATCTTCGCCGCAATGAAGCTCCGCGCCAGATCCAGTGACCGCGCCCCGTCAGAATAGGCCTGGAACTGCTTCAGCCGCAGTTCCACGTTCTTTCCGCGCGCCGGAGTCAGCGCCCCGCGAAACTGCCCCTGCCGCGAAAACAGGCTCAGCGGCACGCCCTTATCCAGCAGTTCCGCCAGCGCCTGCGTCGTAATCTGCACGTTGCCGAACGTCAGTACGTGGTCCAGCTTGTGGTATGGACTGTCGAACAGAATCTCATCGTTGCGCTCCACCAACAGCCGGTCGCCCGCCTTCCGCAGCACCGCGCCCTGCTGGGTCAAATATAGGAATGCCACGCTCCCGCTCCTTTCCGCCTCCGGCGGACGCTCCTCAGCCCAGGCCTTGTGAAATGCCGCCTTCATCGCCGTCTGCATCACCGGACCGTCCTCATACCGCCGCCTGAGCCGCGCCGGCAGCGGATGCGCCATGAACAGCAGGCGGCCCGGCTTGCGGTCTGTCTTCCACGGCGTCCAGATGTCGTCGCCGCGGAAGAAGACGCCCAGGAAGTGGAACCCCTGGTCGAAATCCACTACGGACGTCTTCGCCGCGTTCATCTCCAGATGCTGCGTGTGCAGGAATTCGGTGGTCTCGCCCAGGGCACGTTCGGCCTCCGGCCGGGTTTTTGCCAGGATGAGAAAGTCGTCGGCATACCGCACCAGCCGGCAGGTCGATTTTTCCAGCTCGCGATCGAAATCTTCCAGGAAGAAATTGGCCAGCAGCGGGGAGATCGGTGAGCCTTGAGGAATGCCTTTGCGGATCGGATGCAGCCGCTCGCCGTCCCAGAATTCGCCGCGAATCCACTGGCGGGTCAGCGCGCCGGTCGCGCCGGTTATGCCATGCGCGGCCAGCCGTTCGAGGAGCAGATCGTGATCCACTTCGTCGAAAAAAGTCGTAATGTCGCCATCCAAAACGAAGCGGTAGCCTTGCGAGTGCAGTTCGCGAATGCGCGCCACCGCGCGGTCCACGCCGCGCCCTGGCCGGTAGGCAAAGCTGCACTCCAGAAACTCTTCTTCGAAGCTGTGGGAGAGTTGGCGTGCAATGGCTGTTTGCAGCACGCGGTCGCGGACGGCGGGCACCAGCAGCGTGCGCGTCTTGTCGCTGCCCGGCTTTTTCTCGATGACGATTTTGAGCAGCGGATACGGCAGGTACCGGTCGGCTTCCACCAGCGCTACCAGCCGCTGCAATCGCTCCCCAGCATTGCGCCCAAACGCCCGCAGTGTAACCCCATCCACCCCGGCGCACCCGTCGTTCTCGCACACTCGCTCAAACGCGTCGTGCAGGTCTTCGAGCGTGACCGGGAGTTGCATGTGTCACCCCACTCTTGTCCAAAGTCCTTTTGCGCCGATCTCGAACCTAATGTCGGTGCCCTCATTCGCAACTCGGGTCCCTGGTGCCCAACACAATTCTGCCCTGGGCTGACTGGCTCTGCCAGGGCCATCGGTCTTGCACCAATCCCGGCCGCTTACCGCTTCCAAGGCGCCTTCGAATCCACTCTCCGCACCGTCGCAAGCCAGGTGAGCCGGAAGATAGTGAGGTCCGCCGGACGGAGCCATGAATTCGCACCCACCCGCGTACCGCAGAGTCTCGAACACTGGCCCGCCGCCCGCATCCCGTAACTTTCCGCGCAACTGCAGGTCGCCCCAACCATAATGCCGGTCAGCCCCAGCGCAGCAGTGCCGTAGGGTATCCTCAACAAGCTTTGTGTCCAATGACTCGTGAATCACCAGGTAGCCCACGAAATGGACGCCCTTCTTCTCCTTGGGATCGACAGGCGACAGAAACTCCGACTCATGCAGCGCCCCATCCAGCGCCGAAAGCTGCATCGGTTCCAGGGCGGCCGATGTCTGCGAGTAGACTAACCTGGATTCGAATTCCGCTGCCGTCAATTCTCCATAGGTAATTCCGCGCTTCTCGACATACTTCGGCCGGAAAAGCTGGCTGTCATCGGATGGATCGGTTGCCGGAAAAAAGCAGGTGAACCGCAGGCAGTCTTCCAGATCGCGGGCAGTCGCTTCGTACTGCAGTTCCGGGCCGGACTTCAACCTGGGCGTCAACCCAGCAACAAGAAGGCCCCACATCGCACGGGCAGGAATGTAATAGCGCGTCCGCTGGATTAGCCCCAGCTCGTGCCATCCGATGTGGATCGGAGCCCGTGCCTGAAGCACGGCTCGGAAACAGCGCCATTTGCCTGCGGCAGCCATTACTTGCCCTTTTCCAGCGTCTTAACATGGTACTTTAGGTAAACTAGCGTCTGGCTCAGTAGTTTGCGAGCCAGCAACAACTTCGGTAGGTCGTTGGAAAACTCTGCCGCCACGGTAGGCAGCTCTACACGGTCGGCCTTGATTGAAAACTGTTCCTTAAGAAGGCCATAGGCCACTGTCTTGAGCTTCCTCGCTTCATCCCCCTTTTTCGCTTCAAGATAGAGGAAAAATGCGTACGGACCATGGAGAGCCAGCGTCGCGGAAGCGCGGTTCACCAGATCCTCCCAATCGCCTTGATTCTTGGCTCCCTTTACTATCTCCGCTGCTTTCAGCGAACACTGAAGATCGATGTTCTCAAATGCCATCTGGGAAACCCTCCACTCCGGGGATCACACGCATCCGTCCCAGCCCCCGCGTATTCGACCCACCAAGCCCGAGAAACTCAATCATTCTCATGCCGTCTTCAACGCGGCGCCGGAGACCCGGCATCTTCATTCCAATTGGCTCATCGTAACCGGGAACACGATACAATGCTGGGTTCAGGTACGTGCAGTGCGTGGAAAAGAAGGTCGCCCTGGGAATCGCTTCATACGTAAACAGCGCACCAGGTTCCGCCGCACCAGTTCTTGGAGATATGGAAACGGATGTTCGCACCTCCAACTGGTCGTCAACGATCACAGGCAACAGCGCGTTGCTTACAAGATAAAGGTTTTCCAGCACAGGACCCAAGTATCGAACGCCGCCTAGTTTGGATCGTCCCTCCGCCTCGCCATGTGCAATCGTCCACTCGCCTAGTGGCTTGAGCCCCGCAACGGTGCTCGATGCGAGATATAGCCAGCCAAAATTGATCAGCTTCTTATTCGCTCCACCAAGGCAAATCGTTGAGTTTTGGTCAGTCAACAGCTGGCTCCATTCCTTCGCCGCTGTCCCTGAGACCCATTCAGCTTTAACTCCGGCATCCTCCAGGGCAGAAGGCGATGTAATCCACACCGGGCCGTAACACGTGTACACCGGGAAGAACAGCAGCCGCAAGTCGCCGAATTGGGCCAACCCCTGAAACCCGCTCTTACCCTTCGCAAAGCCATAGGGAACGCACACGGGGCACTTAATCTCGCCGCAGTGCTCTTCCCCCTCCTTGCCACCCTTACCCGCGCAACTGACAGCTTTCCCGTCAGGCCCTGTGCGCAAATACCGGTTCCTCTTCATCGCCGTGTATGCGCGGCATACACCGGCCATACTCGAACCGGGAATCTTCGGCAAATTCGTGCCAGGCTCGCGCACAATGGTGTTATCCACCCGTCCCAGGCGAAATTCTCCGGTGCCTACATGGATGGGATCAAGCGCTTCCGCCAGATACCGGACGCGCAGATAGGGAGGTTGCAGTTCAGGATCAACGGGCATCATTGGTCAAGCCTTTCCTTTAGAATTCGTAAGTACAGATTCAGCGTGCGGAAGAATAATCCGCTCTGAATCATCGCAATCACTTCTCTTTGCGCCGCAGTTGGAAGAAACCGCGCCACAAGCGGCGCCGCAAGTTTCGCGATCTCACCCTCAGCATCGGCGCCGTTGGCCTCTTTCCAGGCAATCTTCCGGTTGGCCAGCAAGTACTCCAGATTCCTCACGCCCGCATCGGTGGCGCCGCTGGTGCGCAGCAGATTCCAGAAGGCTGTCATGCGCGGCAAATCGTCCAACAAGATTGGGCCGGTGGGAATATCTCCTGATCGTTCTATCCTTTTCTTCCAGGCTTCCGGTGCAATCTGTTGCCACTTTGCCGGATCTGGCTCAAATTCCGGCGGGGAATCGATGTGCAGCCGCAGCCGGTCCGCCGAAGCCCCGAGAAACTCCGCATCAAACCAGTTCGGCCTTGTGAGCACCTCTTCGCCAACCGCATCGCGCATGTGTACGATTGGTCCGGCGATGGTGTGGAAATACGTGGCCTTCTCAGGAAGGGGTTCCGCCGTAATTGCGTAGGGATGATGATAATCCAACCCGCCATATCCCAATTCCATGTTTGGCATTTCCGAAGGTTGGAAGGGCGCCCTGGTCCAGTAGCCCTCATGCAGTCGCCGGAAATTTTGCTCCATTCGCCGAGCCGCATCCAGAACGGAAAACATAGGCAGGTGCTGCTGAAAAAAGATGTTGCCGATGCTCAGTGGCAGCCTTCCATGGACCTTTCCGAATCGCTGCATGTATTCGGTCCGGATCGCCGTCGAAATCCTCACCGCCTGATCGGCCGGAACCAGCAACAGCAGCAAATCGGGGGACGTCACAATAAACCGGCACGGCGCAACCCGCTCACCATTTGGGGCGTCTGCAGGCAGATTCTCAACGTAATGCACAAAGGCGTCCCGATCGAATGCGGCTTCGTACTGGCGGCCATCGATCTCTATCTCTGTCTCGGCGGAATAGTTCAACCAGTCTGGCTTATCTCGCCCGTGCCGGTACTCGCGCAGCCGGACCGGCAATCCTAGAATCGCTCCATCGGCGGACTTTCGGAACCCCTCGAAGAATTCCTCCGTAGTTTCCCAGACGTCCAGAATCGTGGACGGTGTCGGCGTCTTGCCGCAAACCAGATTTAACTCATCGGCCACGCTGCGGCGGGAGTTCAGAAACGTATGAACTTGCTCCCTCTCTTCCCCGAACCACGCATCCCAAGTTTCATTTGCTCTCTTCTTATCGCGGTTTAATCGCGACCCTACTATGGGCCGCGCATAGAGGAACAACTTGTCCGTCGATTCGTCTTTAGGGTCTCTGAGCTCTTTGAAGTCCGCCAGCATCTGATTCCAGTGGTATCGCTGGTAGCCCGCTAACACGCGCCTCTCAGGAGCATCCTCCTTTATTTCACTGATGTGCTGAATGGCTGTAAAGGTCTTTTCGATTCCCTCAGGTTCAGTAATCAGGAGCGTCCGCACCATCAGGCCATCCAACCACTCCCGCAATCCGAACTTAGCCACAATCATCGCCACACGGCCCTTGCCATCGGCGATTTCGTGTAGATACCGTGTCTGGTAATTCCTATCCTCTAGCCCCAAGGTATGCCCCGAACGGCGCTTCAAACACGTTTTGCAAATACGGCGATTCTCATTTCTGTCTTTGGCCGGCCGAATCTGGCAGATGGCGCAAATCGATTCCCTGGCGCCACCCCAATTCTGCGCAAACCCTTCGGCCAACTGGCCAACCCCTTTCGTGACAGGGGTTAGGTTCTTTATCCGCAGGTCCTCAATTCGAGCCGCAATCTGTGTCAGAGACATTACCGCCGGGCTCAAGGTGAACTTCGGTAGAATCTCACTTCCGGATACTTCCAATGCGATCCGATTAATCTCTGCCTCGAGCTTAGAGTAATACGAATCATCGACCGCAGGACACAAAAACAAGATGCAATTCTCGTCCTGATAGACCCGGTTGCCAAAGGGAACCTCAAACTCGATCAGCTTAAGGGCGTGATCGAAGATCGTCTCCAATATCTTGCGCCGTCCCAAAAGATCCCCGATCTTGTGTGCGTTGGAGAGGAAACGTAAGGCATCGAACCCGAAGCCCCACACACGGAACCGGACATCGGTGAAGCCGGATATTGGCTTGCCCGTCATCAGCTCTTGAATATGCAAAGCCTTCGTAATACTGGCAACGGAATAAACGTGCTCCCAAAGTGAGGTGTCGTTGTTAGGTCGTGTAGTGTCTGACAACCCACGCTCGAAATGAGCCTCCATCAGTTCGCGCATCCGAAGGTAGTGACACTGCTTCATCGGGGCAAGATTGGGTCTGTCCGCAAGAGCTTCTCTTAGAATCGGCTCCATGGCGTCATAGAGCTCCTTCCGGTGGCCGTCCAATTCCTCCCCGGTCACTGGGCCTGTCCCTTCATATCCAAACACATTCGATCGGAATTGAGGCACAGGCTGAAAGGGCCGTGTACCGTTGGTCTGCTCGCAACCAAACAACGGATTGTTCCGGTCCGTCATGCTGTCCACGCCATCGCCATAGTTGAGCAGTTTCTCAAGTGGCCATTCCGGCTTTGTGTGCTTGTGGATGGAGCGTATGATGCTGACCACTCCCCGCGGTGTATCGAGTATCGCCCGCTCGAATTCTTTCTTGATTGGGTGCGGCCGGGCTCCAATGAGCAAAGGGTCCCGGTCTAGCCACCCATTATCGTGTGGGTCCTCACCATAACCATTCTCAATAAACTGCCATTCTTGCCTGTATTTCAAGAACAAGCCGCTCAGCTTGCCGACATCGTGCAGCAAGGAACAGATCTCCCACCAAAGTACCTCTTCGCGACACGCCTCCAACTCCGGGAAGATCATTTCTGCTCCCCAAAGAGTTCAGGCGGCAATGGAAGCACAGCTGGCAAGGGAAGTGCCGCAATCCAGTTGTGGAACACTACGGTCTCTCTGATAGCGAAGGCCCTTCCGAAACCGCTCGACGTCTTTGCCCCAAGCCCTTGCCTTCGAAGAAGCGTGTCCAATGCTTCTCCCAAGAGCTTGATGTCCCGCAAGATCTCAAGCCTCAAGGCGTCACCGCTTGAGATGCCCAACAGGTCGAAAGGAAGATAGATTAGCGTGAAGAGCGCTGTCGCGTCTTTCGGAACAACTTCCAGGGTAATCGGAGTCGACCCCGCTCGGGTATGGCGGTCGCGCGGATGGATGATATCCAGATCAATCTTATCGAAATACGATGGCAAAATCCGGATGCGCCCTTTGCGCCGCATGTCGTCTCCATCGGACCATTCGGCATGGTACTGGTGGAAAGTTGTGCGAGCAGCCTCTCCCATCTTCCGGTCAAGGTAGACTCGCAACTTGTCCTCACTTGAGGTTTCAACTCCCTCGCTGTCTTTCTCGTCACCGAATAACTTCTTCAGCCGCAATCGCTCCAGCACCCTGCGCCCATCGCGAACCTCCGGCAAGTGCTCGCGGTCCAACAAGTTTGTCACGGCCGCTGCCCGTAAACTCCCCTTCCAGCTTGAGCCCGAAACCATCGGGACTTTGAAGATGAACTCTTTGCGCACCGGGTTGTCATGAGGATAAAAGGGCTCGTCGTCTTTGGAAATGTACTTCTTTTCCAGCTTGAAGCGAAATTGCAAGATGCCCGCTTCATCCGGCAGGGCATCAATGTTCTGAACGTCGATGTCCGTCAGTCCCAGCCCTGCAAGCGGCTTGTCGACTTCTACCGCATTCCAGATGAGTTGGCGGTACTCGTCGTCGCGCTCTCGCACCCATGCTTTCGGGCTTTGCTTCCCAATCCCAACTTTCACCTCTTTTACGCCCTTGACCAACAACGCCTTTGTATAGGTGTCATAGCCTCCCTGCGTAATATCTAATGGCCTCAGGTGTTCCAATTGTGCGAAAAAGTCGTAGCTCATCAATTAGGGCTCCAGGAAACGTAGTGCGCTGTAAATCGCCTTCTCTACCTCTGTCTGCTTTCTCTTGGCTTCCCCCCAAACTTTGAGCTGGTAGATCCCATGCTTGTCAGGGCTGTAGAAGTGGCTTACATGAAGCCTGCTGGTAAAGCCCGGCCGGCCAAACAGATCCGACATCAAATCATCGTCACGGATACCTCCAACAACGGGCCGGATAATCGAATTTCGCAAGTGGAGACCCAAGGGCAGATAGGGTGCTCCGATCTGCCACGCTAGTCCGTTTTGGCGAGGAACCATCTCTAAGCGTTTAAGCGCCAGGGGGTCTACTTCGTAAGTGTTCTGAAAAAATCCCGAAGCTGGATTTAAGGAAAACAAACCCGCAGTTGGCGCAATGGTCGCATTGGGTAGACTCTTGATGAACGCCTCAAGAACTTGCTTATCCCAAGTTGCATCGCCCTCGGTTTGGGACTCCACCCTTACCTGCCCGAAACCGATATGTGTTCGCGCCCCTAATCCGCCGCATTCAGCCGCAGTTCGAATGATCGCCCGCACAATAGCCGCAGTTCGCTCCCTATCCCCCCGGCGTGGAGTAATTCTCACCAGAAACGGATTGTCGCCAAACAAGGCCTCCTTGCTGACCCCACACAAATCCTCTTCGCCGTTTTCGTAACGCTCCTCCCTCTGCAAGAACAATCCAACAGCCGGCAACCCATCCAACTCGATGCGGAACCTCCTAGCAAAACTCGTGCACCCGAATAGCGCACAGGCGCCACATTGATCAACCTTTCCGCAAACCCCGGTTTTGATGCCACAGACTATCTTGTTGTGTCCACGCAAAATCCCCTCAAACCAAAAGCGTAACGATCCGATAAAGCCAACTTCCCGCGCACTTCCACTATTCTGTTTGATGTCCCCTAGCCACATCGGCGTGAGTGTTTTCAGAAAAACATCGCAATATTTCTGCTTCACTTTGACTTTCCTTGCGGCGGCTTATTCAGTGGATATGGCGTGGCCATCGCCCACATACTCTCGTACATCTGCTCGTAATAATCGAAAAGGCTCCAGTTCTTGCGCCGCTGCAACAGCAACACCGGCCCCTGCAGCCCTCGCTCACTCGGCCGCATTACTCCCAAATAGATCGTCCCCTCGTCCAACAGATGCATCCACATCCGTAGTTTGTCGCTTTGCAGACGCACCTCGATGTTATCGGCTGCCCCTTTCAGCCCGGAAAGTGTTTGCAGCGTCGCAAGAGTATTGATCCGGTCCTCTTCGGCGGCAGCTTCTACGGACTTCGACTGTTCAGCGGTTAGCGTCGGATCGAAAAGTCCAAGCCGGTGGCGCGCTTGAAACCTGAGCGTCTCAACGGACTTTGACGACGGATCGGTAAGCAGCAATCGGATCTTACAACCCGGCTTACGGTCCTCTTCATACCACGAAAGGAAGGGTTGTTTGATCGAACTGAAGCTTATCCCAAGATAACTATATTGCCTCTTGGCCTCGCGAAAGACTTCCCGGCTGGCAATGGCCTCAAAGGATTCGTGGTAGTGGACAATTCCGGAATAGGAAACTGTGTGCCGCGATCTCCATCCCAGAAAAATGAGAATCGCTCCAACAATGGCGATCAAGCCCATAGCAAGATGAACAGCATATTCGACACCACTCTGCCAAATCAGCGCCACAGGCGTAGTAAGGCCGGCAATAAACATGACGGCAAGTGCGAATGGATGTTCGAAAATGCGCTTCAAATTACCTCCCAGCGCCAAGCTTCGACATTATCCTACACTAATCCACGGAATAATTCCATCCAGGAAATTGGACAACTCATCAGCCAAGCCCCAGTCTCTGCGACATGAGCCCACTGACAACCGTAATATTGGAGCAATCTTTAAGTGGAAGCGAAATCTCAGAGAAAGGGCGGAAGGCAGAAGTACCTATCATCATCACCAAGCCCGTGAAGTCCTGATCTGCGTGAATCGGCGTGGATCGGCGGCCAGTAACCCTTTTAAGCTTCAAGGAATGAGCCATAAGTTAGCCACAACCTACCGCTCATCCCGATCCAAGCCCCCTTCGTATCGGGGCACTCTTTCCAACCCAACGATGTTCTCAAGACGCCCACAGTAGCCTTGAAGTCTCAATCCCCTTCGTATCGGGGCACTCTTTCCAACTGTCCGATGCCAGGTTGGCGGGCCGACGACTGGTTCTTGTCTCAATCCCCTTCGTATCGGGGCACTCTTTCCAACTCTATTGGGACGGCCCTGATAGCATCGACTGGCTACGGTCTCAATCCCCTTCGTATCGGGGCACTCTTTCCAACCCGTACGAAGTAGTACGTGGCATAGTCACAAAAGTCTGTCTCAATCCCCTTCGTATCGGGGCACTCTTTCCAACAAATTTATAGAGAAAGAAATGGAGATCCTGCCTCTACTGTCTCAATCCCCTTCGTATCGGGGCACTCTTTCCAACCAAGGTTATCATGTGGATGGGACCAATCACAGTATCACTGTCTCAATCCCCTTCGTATCGGGGCACTCTTTCCAACCCTGGCATCCCCATTCTATTGAATCCAAACCACATATTCAAGCGTTTTCGCGCATGTCCCATTTTGCCCTCCAAAACCACCCCTCCCCACCAAAATCCAACACTCCAAAACTGACCCTAACCCATTCCCCAACAGCAACATACCAGGAATCCGCGCATCCCCCCTCCTCCAACCCCGTTTTTCCCATTCGCACCACATCTAACAAAACAACCCACTTCCAGCTCAGATCAACTCCGCCAGCAAAGTCAAGCCCCCCGCCACTTATCCAGCGCCGCCGCAGAATAAGTACCATTTATGCCAAGACCCGTGCAGCCGGTCACAAGCCTCTCAAAACCCCTGACGCAAACAAAACACAGCCCGTTCCCTGATCCGCCCCCCAAAATCCCTTGCCACCCCATGGTAAAAGTAAAGATGCAGCATGGGCTTCATCCGGTCGCCCATTGCCGCCACCGGATCTTTGAAAACTCAACCTCAGGGAGTGGCCCCAAAGG
>Ga0118677_10000857_pt1 | contig 65661 bp, 68 predicted proteins | sample AliMusrvi5mmetaG_FD_86154 | JGI IMG/M metagenome (GOLD analysis project Ga0118677, IMG submission 86154) | reverse complement strand
AGACAGGCTTTATCAGAGATTCTGAAATTCTCGCCTTGCTGGAGAAAAATTCAACAATCAAAGATGCCCGAAGCGTGGCCGAAGAACTTATTTGGAGAAGCGTGAGAGTTAAGGCTGAGGTTGTCTCTCAAGATTTTAAAGAGAGCAAGCTAAGGGAAATATTGAACTATGGTCATACCTTTGGGCATGCAGTTGAGAAGAGTGCTCATTATTCTTTGAGACACGGTGAAGCGGTTGCGATTGGTATGAATTTCGAGGCACTTCTTAGTGTCGAGCTCCTTGGGCTCGGAAAGGATGTTCTTGATCGTCAACAAAAGCTACTTCTATCTTTTGGATTGCCACTCACAATTGATTCTGGAAAGTTCACGGCAGATGCACTCTTTGGCTTGATGGCCGGTGATAAGAAATCAAGGAATGGTGAGTTACGTTTCGTTGGACTCGCGGCTCTTGGTGAGCCAGGATGGATTCAGGCGCCGAGCGAGAGCGTCTTGCGAGCCGTTTATGAGAAGATAGCGCAATGAAGATACTTGTGCTCAATGGACCAAACCTTGGCCGTCTTGATCTTCGGGATTCAAAAATCTATGGCAATTTGAATTTTGCTCAGCTCACAGAATTTATTAAGAGCGCAGCAAAGGGCGTTGGCTTAGAGGCAGAGGTCAGGCAGAGTGATAGCGAATTGGAATTAATCCAATGGCTGCATGAAGCTGCAGATGCAAAGACCCCTGTTATTTTCAACCCAGCTGCCTTTACTCACTATTCATATGCAATCAGAGATGCTGCTGCAATGCTTACTGCTCCGTTGATTGAAGTCCACTTGAGTAACCCATTAGCCCGTGAAGAATTTCGACATACATCCGTTATCTCAGGAGTTGCCCACGGAACTATCGGTGGATTTGGACCGGATTCCTACCGTTTGGCAATTTTGGCAATGAAAGAACTTCTCTAACTTTCAGGTATCCTTCTCGGATGGCTACAACAAATGATCTTAAGAATGGCATGACCCTTGATATCGAGGGAAAGCTTTGGACTGTCGTTGAATTCCAACATGTTAAACCCGGCAAAGGCCCCGCATTTGTGCGCACAAAGCTCAAGCTTGTGCCTGGAGGTAAAGTAGTTGAAAAGACTTTTAACGCAGGCGTGAAAGTTGATATTGCCCAGCTTGAAAAGCGCGACATGACCTTCCTCTATCGCGATGGGGAAGATTTTATTTTTATGGATTCTCAAAACTTTGATCAGATGAATATCTCAGCAGCAGTTGTCGGAGACTCTGCTGACTACATGTTGGAAAATGTTGGTGCTGTAGTTGCTGTCCATGAAGGCAACCCCCTTTATATTGAGTTGCCAGCCTCTGTGGAACTATTGATCACCTATACAGAGCCTGGATTGCAAGGCGATCGCTCATCTGGTGGAACTAAACCCGCAACACTTGAAACAGGAATTCAGATCCAAGTGCCGTTGTTCATTAAGCAAGACGAGAAAGTACTGGTTGATACACGAACCGGCGCCTATCTCGGCCGCGCTAATTCTTAAAGTACAAAGAGATCATTTATGAGCGCCCGCCGGAAAGCTAGAAAACGTGCGCTTGATCTTCTCTTTGAATCTGACTTACGTGGAACCAATCCACTTGAGCTTTTGTCGTCCAGGCCTACGCCAGACTTAGCTGAAGCTGAATATGTCGCAGTTCTTATTAATGGTGTTTCTCAATACAAGGAAAAGATTGATGAATTCATCAATACCTATGCTGAGGGCTGGGATATGGATCGTATGCCGGCAGTTGATAGGAACTTATTGAGGGTAGCCCTCTATGAAATCTTGTGGCAGGAAGGGCTTGACGATCAGATCGCAGCAAATGAGGCGGTTGAACTCGCTTCTGAGCTCTCCACAAAAGATTCAGCGGCCTATATCAACGGAGTCCTTGGACGCATCATCGCGTTGAAATCGGTTCTGCCCCTCTAATTTGTGTCTTTTCTGATTCCTTCAGGGCTCATGCTATTCTTCGCGGGCAGAGAAATCTGAGATTGAAATTCCTTTAACGAACCGTCCTGTGAGGCGGGCAAGGAGAACTTATGAGTGTTGTGCTGGATTCAGGCGAGATTGATCGCTCTCTTAAACGCATTTCTCACGAAATTATTGAACATAATCACGGTCTTGCCGATGTTGTTTTACTTGGAATTCCAACCCGCGGTGTGAGCCTTGCCAATCGCATAGGCGATTTCCTTGAAAGTATTGATTCAGTAGTTCCAGTCGGTGTCCTAGATATAACAATGCACCGTGATGACCTTCGCATACGTGGACCCCGCCCACTTACCCCAACTTTGTTGCCCGCGCAGGGGATTGAAGGCAAGCATGTTGTGCTCGTTGATGATGTGCTCTTCTCAGGTCGCACAATTAGAGCCGCACTAGATGCCATAGGTGAGCTTGGCAGACCTAAGAGTGTTCAACTCGCAGTTCTGATTGATAGAGGACATAGACAGCTTCCTATCCGAGCTGATTATGTTGGAAAAAATATACCTACAAATCTCCGTGAGAGCGTGCGTGTGAGTTTGAAAGAAAATGATGGCATTGACCAGGTTGAGGTAGGCCAATCCGAATGAATAATCTACTTTCAACAAAGGATATGTCAGCCAAAACTGCCTTTGAAATTCTAGATACAGCCCGGGAGCTTGCAAGGATTACCGACGGCCCAAATAAGAAACTTCCGACTTTGCGTGGACGAACTATCGTGAATTTGTTCTTTGAAGACTCCACCCGTACTCGTCTCTCTTTTGAAGCAGCCGCAAAGCGCCTTTCAGCTGACGTCATTAACTTTTCTGCAAAAGGTTCAAGTGTGAGTAAAGGTGAAAGCCTTAAGGACACCGCTCAAACAATTGAGGCGATGGGCATTGATGCTGTCGTTTTGCGCCACTCATCATCTGGCGCAGCGCAGAGGCTAGCTGAATCAGGTTGGATTAAGGCGAAGGTTGTGAATGCGGGGGATGGCACTCATGAACATCCGACCCAGGCGCTCCTTGATGCTTACACCATTCGAAGCCACTTCCCAGATCATGACCGTGACTTTTCTGGACTTCATGTTGGAATTGTTGGTGACATTTTGCACTCCAGAGTTGCCCGCAGTAACGCATACTTATTGAGTAGCCTTGGGGCAAAAGTTACGATGGTCGCACCTTCTACTTTGATTCCTACCGGGGTTGATCAGTGGCCAGCAGAGCTGAGTTATAACTTAGATTCGGTCATCGGCGACTTAGATGCAGTGATGATACTCCGTGTTCAAAGTGAACGTATGAGTGACTCATACTTTCCAAGTGAGCGCGAATATGCACATGATTATGGATTAAGTGAGAATCGTTTGAACCAGATGAAGGAGAACGCGATAGTGATGCATCCAGGCCCAATGAATCGTGGCCTAGAGATCTCTGCTGCTGCGGCAGATTCTAAGCGCTCGGTAATTTTAGAACAGGTAGCAAACGGTGTTGTTGTCAGAATGGCAGTTCTTTATATGCTTCTTGGCGGAGTCCCCATCGCAGGTGGGAGTGAAATCGTATGAACGATGTAACACTCAAGAACGCCAGGCTTGCAGATGGTTCAATTGTTGATGTGAAAATTGCACAAGGCGTAATTACAGAGATTTCCTCGAGTATTAAAGCTGATGGACCTGTTGTTGATCTTAAGAAAAATCTTCTCCTCCCAGGGCTTGTTGACTTACATACCCACCTTCGCGAACCTGGCAAAGAGAACTCTGAAACAGTGCTCAGCGGTAGTAAAGCTGCAGTACATGGCGGCTACACCGCGCTTTCAGCAATGGCTAATACCTCACCTGTCGCAGATAGCGCTGGCGTTGTGGAACAAGTACAACGCTTAGGAAAACTGGCTGGACTCTGTGATGTCTTTCCAATCGGCGCAGTTACTGTCGGTTTACATGGTGAGCAGCTAGCAGAACTCTCTGCGATGGCCAATTCTGCGGCGCACGTTCGCATCTTTAGCGATGATGGTAAATGTGTGAGCGATCCACTACTTATGAGACGTGCACTTGAGTATGTGAAGAGCTTTGGGGGAGTAATTGCCCAGCATGCCCAGGAGCCACTACTTACAAAGAATGCACAGATGAATGAGGGAATAGTTTCGGGAAAGCTTGGACTTACGGGCTGGCCAGCTGTTGCTGAGACATCAATTATTGCGAGAGATATTCTCCTAGCTGAGCAAGTAAAGAGTAGATTGCATATCTGTCATTTGAGCACACGGGGCGGAGTAGAAATTGTTCGTTGGGCTAAGTCACAAGGAATGAGTGTCACAGCTGAAGTCACTCCTCATCACTTAATGCTCACTGATGAACTGGTTGAAAGTTATGACCCTGTCTATAAAGTAAATCCTCCACTTCGAACTATCGATGATGTCCATGCACTGCGCGAAGGATTAGCAGATGGGACGATTGATATCGTCGCAACAGATCATGCTCCGCACGCTGCTGAAGATAAAGATTGCGAATGGAGCGCAGCAGCATTTGGAATGATTGGCCTGGAGACTGCTCTTTCTGTTACAGCAACCGCGATGATTGCAACAAAGTTGATGAACTGGCAATCACTTGCCATTCGCATGTCCACAAAACCAGCAAGTATTGGTGGATATGTAAACCACGGTGTCATTGGTGTTGGAGCTCGTGCGAATCTAGTTGTGATCGATACTGAGGCACGCTGGAAAGTTGATCGCACGCAATCTTTATCAAAGAGTAGGAATACTCCATTTCATGGCCATGAACTCACAGGTAAAGTTACTGATACCTTCTTTAATGGAGTACATGTGTTAGCAAATAGTGCTTTGACAGGAAATAAGTATGAGTAAGGCTTACCTCGTTCTAGCTGATGGGACTGTATTTGAAGGCTCAAGTTGGGCAGCCACTGGTGAAACTTTTGGCGAAGCTGTCTTCTCCACAGGAATGACTGGGTATCAAGAAACTCTGACCGACCCTTCCTATCACAAGCAAATTGTCATCATGACAGCGCCTCATATTGGCAACACAGGAATGAATGATTTTGATATGGAGTCTGATCGCATTTGGGTAGCTGGTTTTGTTGTCAGAAATCCTTCACCACGTGTGAGTAATTGGCGCTCAGAATATTCGCTAGAAGACGCCTTAATTAAGTCAGGTGTAGTTGGTATTCAAGGTGTTGATACTCGAGCAATTACACGCCACCTGCGTGATCGCGGGGCCATGAGAGTTGGAATATTTTCTGGGAAGGAACTCTCACGTGATGAGATGGTTGTTAAAGTCCGAAATTCTGATCAGATGTCTGGTGCATTTTTAGCTAAAGATGTCACAACACCTAAAAAATATGTTGTTGAGGTAGAAAATGGCGCCGAGAAAAAATTTACCGTAGCAGCACTTGATCTCGGTCTTAAGCGAGCAACACCTCGTTCTATGGCCCAGCGTGGTATGGAAGTTCATGTTTTCCCTATGGATGCTACTGCTGATGAAATTATGAGCATCAACCCAGATGGTTTATTTATCTCCAACGGCCCTGGGGATCCAGCAACAATGACCGCGACCGTCGCTCTTGTTCGTGAGTTTCTTACTAATTCAATCCCTGTATTTGGTATTTGTTTCGGGCATCAAATACTTGGTCGTGCCCTTGGCTTTGACACCTATAAATTGCCTTTCGGCCACCGCGGGATTAATCAGCCAGTTAAGAATTTAAGGACAAGCAAAGTCGAGATAACCGCGCATAATCATGGTTTTGCAGTTGCGGCGCCAACTGAGGGTAATTTTTCAACGGTGTTTGGCTCTGGATTTGTTAGCCATATATGCCTCAATGATGGCGTCGTTGAAGGTTTGGAACTTTTAGAGCGTCCAGCATTTAGCGTTCAGTATCATCCCGAATCAGCTGCTGGGCCTCATGATGCACAATACCTTTTTGACCATTTTGCAGAGATGATGACTAAGTCTTCAAGATCGCGAGGCGCTCGTGCCTAAAGATAAAGCGATAGAAAGTGTTCTAGTTATCGGCAGTGGACCTATTGTTATTGGCCAAGCATGTGAATTTGATTATTCTGGTGTTCAGGCTTGCCGGGTACTTCGTGAAGAAGGCATTCGAGTTATCTTAATTAACTCTAACCCCGCAACAATTATGACTGATCCAGAATTCGCTGATGCCACTTATATAGAACCTATTACCCCAGAGATCATTGAAAAGATATTAGAAATTGAAAAACCATCGGCAGTTCTTGCAACTCTTGGAGGTCAAACTGCTTTAAATGCAGCGATGGCGCTCCATGAGCGTGGTTCCTTTGAGAAATTTAATACAAAACTCATCGGTGCAAATGTTGAAGCGATCAAACGTGGTGAAGATCGCGAGATCTTTAAAGGGATCGTTGCAAAAATTGGGGGAGAGTCTGCTCTCTCTCGTATTTGTCACTCCATGTCAGATTGCTTATCTGCTGCAGTGGAATTGAACTACCCAGTCGTTGTTCGCCCTTCATTTACAATGGGTGGGTTAGGTTCTGGAATTGCTTTTAATCAGAGTGAGCTTGAGTTGATTGCTGGAGCAGGCTTGCGTCATTCACCTACAAATGAAGTTTTACTTGAAGAGTCAATTCTGGGTTGGAAAGAATATGAACTAGAAGTTATGCGTGATCACCGTGATAACGTTGTGATCGTCTGCAGTATTGAAAATATTGACCCTATGGGCGTACATACAGGTGATTCAATAACAGTAGCTCCAGCACTTACTTTGACAGACGTTGAGTACCAGAAGCTTCGCGATCTATCTATCGATATTATCCGAGAAGTTGGTGTCGAGACTGGCGGATGTAATATCCAATTTGCTGTGAATCCAACAAATGGTCGGATCATTGTTATTGAGATGAACCCAAGAGTTTCACGCTCCTCGGCTTTGGCCTCTAAAGCAACCGGATTTCCTATTGCAAAGATTGCCACCAAGCTTGCTGTTGGTTACACACTTGATGAGATACAAAATGACATTACTAAGAGCACGCCTGCGTCATTTGAGCCAACACTTGATTACATTGTTGTTAAAGTTCCCCGCTTCGCATTTGAAAAGTTTCCAGAAGCTGATCCTCGCTTAACCACAACAATGAAGTCCGTTGGTGAGGCAATGGCCATAGGACGCTCTTTCGGTGAAGCACTTCAGAAAGCTCTGAGATCTGTTGAAAAGAAGGGGACCTCCTTCTCTTGGACAAAAGAGGGCGAAAGTCGTGAAGAGTTATTAACCAAAATTGGAATTCCAACAGAGTGGCGTCTGCAGCAAGTACAGAGGGCGCTATGGCTGGGTGCAACGATTAATGAGGTCCATGCAATTACCAAGATTGATCCTTGGTTCTTAGAACAAATAACGATGATTAATGATCTAGCCAATGAGATAGCTGCGGAAGCGGTATTAACACCTGATTTTTTTGCAAAAGTTAAATCGTCTGGGTTTTCTGATATTCAAATTGCAGCGCTTCGCGGAACAACTGAACTGACGATACGTGCTGAACGAAATAGCCTTGGGTTAAAGCCTGTATTTAAAACTGTGGATACATGTGCTGCAGAATTTGAAGCCCACACTCCTTATCACTACTCAAGTTATGACACTGAGACAGAAGTCCTTACTCGCACAAAGCCTGCAGTCATTATTTTAGGTAGTGGACCAAATAGAATTGGCCAAGGTCTTGAGTTTGACTACTCATGTGTTCACGCCGCATTTGCACTGCGAGATGCTGGTTATGAAACTGTGATGATCAACTGCAATCCAGAGACGGTTTCAACGGACTATGACACATCTGATCGCCTATATTTTGAACCACTCACACTTGAAGATGTTTTAGAGGTAATCAAAGCAGAAACCGCAGCAGGACCAGTTTTAGGTGTCATTGCTCAACTTGGTGGACAAACTCCACTTGGTTTGGCTCGCGGTTTGTTAGAGGCAGGCGTGAAAATTTTAGGCACAAGCCCTGATGCTATTGACTTAGCAGAAGATCGCGGAGAGTTTGGAAGGATACTTCAAGAGAACGGGCTTACTTCGCCAAAGTATGGCTTAGCGCGCTCTTATGAAGAAGCAGTTGCCGTAGCTGCAGAGATTTCTTATCCTGTTCTGGTTCGCCCCTCATTTGTATTGGGTGGCAGGGGAATGGAAATTGTTTATGACGATGAATCGCTCAGAGGGTTCATTCAAAAAGCTACAGAGATTACGCCAAATCAACCTGTACTCATCGATCGTTTCTTGGATGATGCAATCGAAATTGACGTTGATGCACTTTTTGATGGTAATGAACTTTTCTTAGCAGGAACCATGGAGCATATTGAAGAGGCGGGTATTCACTCTGGTGACTCTGCATGCGTGCTACCCAGCATGTCTCTATCACCTCAAAAGCTTGCTGAAGTAAGGGTGGCTACTGAAAAAATTGCTAGGGGAGTTGGCGTTAGAGGTCTAATCAATATTCAATTTGCCATATCACGAGCTGAAAAAGATGGAACGCTCTATGTCCTTGAGGCAAACCCACGAGCTTCTCGCACAGTGCCTTTTGTTAGTAAGGCAACAGGGATCCAATTAGCTAAAGCTGCATCCCTTATTGCTGTGGGTAGAACTATTGCAGAGCTGCGCAGTGAGAATTTCTTACCTAGCGCCGGCGATGGAATTGCCGTTGGTGTTTCAGTAAAAGAAGCAGTACTTCCTTGGAACCGATTCCGCAGGACAGATGGAATGGGAGTGGATTCAGTTCTGGGTCCAGAGATGCGCTCTACTGGTGAAGTCATGGGCATTGCCGAAACGTTCGGCGAAGCATATGCAAAGAGCCAAGTTGCGTCATTTGGCGCCCTTCCACTTTCAGGAACGGTGTTTCTCTCACTCTCAGAGCGCGATAAAGCACCAAGTGTGGAGCCTGCAAGAGCGCTAGTGAATTTAGGATTTACTTTGTATACAACTGCCGGCACACAAAAACTATTGAGCGAAAACGGTGTTGCATCCACACTTGTACGTAAAAATTCTGAGCCTGGAGAAGGTCTATCTGCCGTAGATATTATTAACACTTCGATGGTAGACCTTGTTATCAACACTCCTCTTGGAAGAGGAACTCGGCATGACGGTTGGCTGATTCGTACAGCTTCTGTTCAAAGAGGTATTCCAATCATCACAACTATCGCTGGATTTAAAGCAGCAGTTTCTGGAATCACTGCTCTTCGTGCCCACGATTTCTCGGTGCGCTCACTTCAAAAATGGCAGAAGTTGGTGAAGTAAATGGATTTCCCAACAATTAATCCCAAAGCCCAGCAATTTGATGCTGAAGTTCTTTCTAATAAACGTGTTGGTTCTTATAACCATATGGTCTTTTCAGTTGATGAAATTGCATCCTATGCACGTCCAGGAAATTTCGTAGCGATCTCCGTTGGGGGGCCAGGGACATCAATGGTTTTGCGACGTGCCTTTGCAATTTATAGGGCAACAGTTAAACCAGATGGGCAAGGGTTACTTGAATTAGTTATTGCTCCTTTTGGTAATGGAAGTACTTGGCTAGCAAATAGGCAGGTTGGCGATTTAGTAAATATGGTTGCCCCATTGGGGACTGCCTTTGGAATTCCTACCGAACCTGTTCGCGCGCTTTTAGTTGGTGGTGGTTATGGATCAGCGCCTCTATTTGCGCTAGCTGAAGTTCTGAAGGCTCGTGGATGCCGGGTGGATATGGTTTTAGGTGCGAGTAGCGCCGCCAAAATCTACGCTCCACTGGAGGGCAAGAGATCGGTGAGTTCTTTAACCATCACCACAGATGATGGAAGTGCTGGAACACACGGACGAGTGAGTGATGTCATTCCAGGGATTATTGCAAGTAGCAATATTGAAATAATTTATTCCTGCGGGCCGATGGCAATGCTCTCGGCGATAACAAATATCTCAAAAGAGCGTGGAATTATGCATCAATGTTCAGTTGAAGAGTCGATGGCTTGTGGCATCGGAGTATGTATGACATGTGTATTACCTGTGGAGGGTGAAGATGGTGTTGTTCGCATGACCCGCACATGTATTGATGGTCCTGTGATGGATGGCAGCAAGGTGATATGGACTAAGTCGCGAGAGATTCCAGATGGGGTGTGGGGCAAATGACTTTTGACTTCAGCACCGCCATGGCAGGTGCAAGATTTTCAAACCCTATTCTGACAGCGAGTGGTTGTGCTGGATCTGGAAAGGAATTGTCTCAGTTTTTCCCGCTGAGTGAATTAGGCGCGATTGTTACCAAATCTATTATGGTCAAACCACGAAGTGGACGAGCAACTCCTCGAATGGCTGAAACACCAAGTGGAATGCTTAATTCAATTGGATTACAAGGTCCTGGTATCGACCAATTTCTTGAAAATGATATTCCTTGGCTCAAAGAACAAGGCGTGAAAATAGTTATCAGCATTGCAGGGGAGAGTGTTGAAGATTACGCAGTCCTGGCTCGTAAAGTTCGTGGTGTTGCTGGAATAACCGCTTTAGAAGTCAATATTTCTTGTCCAAATGTTGAAAACAGAGGACAAGTATTTGCATGCAACCCAACTACTGCAAGAGAAGCTATATCAGCAGTACGCCGTAATATAGGTGGAGAAGTTCCAATTATTGCAAAGCTAACACCAGATGTTACCGATATTACCGAGATCGCCCGCGAAGTAGTTGATGCCGGAGCTGATGGGCTTGCTCTCATAAACACTCTTCTTGGTATGGTGATTGACACCAACACGATGTTTCCAAAGCTGTCTCAAAAGACTGGCGGCTTATCAGGACCGGCAATTAGACCTGTTGCAGTTCGCGCTATATATCAAGTTCATGCTGCGCTCCCGGATACGCCGATACTTGGTATGGGCGGTGTTGCCTCTGGCCGAGATGCATTTGAATTGGTTCTAGCAGGTGCAAGTGCGGTGTCAGTTGGTACCGCTACATTTGGCAATCCAGCAGCTGCAATGGTGATCAAACAAGAACTCGAAGAGATTTGTATCCAGCGTGGATTTGTAAACTTTAGAGATGCCATAGGTTTTGCACATAGAGCGGAGGGTGGGGACGGTGAGTAAATCACAAATTATTCTTGCACTAGATACAGATGATTTAGATCTCGCTGGCCAATGGATCCAGGCAACCCGCAAAAGCATAGATGTATATAAAGTTGGATTAGAATTCTTCTTAAAATTTGGTCATGATGGCGTTAAAAAGTTATACGAATATGGTGATTTCGAACTATTCCTAGATCTTAAGCTTCACGATATCCCCAACACTGTTGCCGGAGCTGTATCAGCGGTACGTGATCACAAGCCGAGGTTCCTCACTGTGCACGCATCGGGTGGATCTCAAATGATTAATGCAGCAGCTACGCGCGCTCCAGAGATCGATATAACGGCTGTAACAGTTCTTACATCACTAAGTGAGCCCATGCTTGCCGATATGGGAATTAAAAACTCCCCACTTGATCTTGCTATCTCCCTTGCCAAAAATGCTGTCAACGCAGGGGCACGGGCGATTGTCTGCTCACCCCTTGAAGTTGCTGCGATTCGAACTGCAGTAGGCAAAGAGCCAACGCTTATTACCCCAGGAGTAAGGCCAGCAGATTCACAAGCTGGAGATCAATCGCGCGTTATGACTCCTGAAGATGCGATAGCGGCCGGTGCTAACTTTCTGGTCATAGGTAGACCGATCACTTCTCATTTCAAAGAATCTGCAGAGGCGATGTCTAAGCGTGCTGCGCAAATCTTGGATTCAATTTCTTGAGCAAAACCCCTCCTCCTAAGCTCAGCCCACAGGCGCGTATGGCAGCGCTTGCTACCGCGGCGCAGTTTCGTAAGGAGAGGGCAGAAGTGAAGTCTGCGATTGCGCGCAGTGAGATCACGATCTTTGATGCGATAAATGACCACAGAGAGTCCATTCGCAGGATGAGAGTTGTTGAACTATTGGCAGCAGTTCCTGGAATAGGTAAAAGCAGAGCAGCAAACATTATGGAGAGGAGAGCCATATCTCCAACCCGTAGAATTGGGGGATTAGGTCCTCTTCAATTGATGGCGCTACGAAAGGAGCTCGCGGTGGGAAAAACTGATCCTGTGCGCGGCAATCTTATTGTGCTCTCAGGACCTGGTGGCGTTGGTAAGAGCACTATTACAAGCGCACTTCGCGGTGATCCAAGATTTTGGGTGAGCGTCTCAGCAACAACTCGAGAACCTCGAGCAAATGAAAAAGAGGGCGTTGATTACTTTTTCTATTCTGAGGAAAAGTTTCAAACAATGATTGATGCTGGTGAATTCCTTGAGTGGGCAGAGTTTGCAGGTTCGCGCTATGGAACACCCAGAATTCCAGTTGATGAATGGCGCAATGTTGGCAAGCATGTGATTTTAGAAATAGAAATCGATGGGGCACGCCAAGTCAGAAGTAGCGATCCAACATCGCGTTCAGTCTTTATAGCGCCACCTGATTGGGATGAATTAGTTCGGCGATTAACCTCAAGAGGGACAGATTCACCCGAGAGGCGCGCGGCGAGGCTTGCATTGGCTCAGGCCGAGATGGCGGCAGCTTCTGAGTTCGATTTCACGCTTGTAAATGACCAGGTCGATACATTGATCGCAAGACTGATACCCTTAGCGACTGCATAACCCGAAAATTAGATTTCTGAGATTTTGGAGTAAAAATGGCGAGCGAATTGACTGATGGAATTACACACCCACCTATCGATGAATTACTTGATAAGGCAGGTTCTAAATACAGTCTTGTTCTTTATGCTGCTAAACGCGCACGTCAAATTAACGCTTACTACTCTCAACTTGGAGAAGGTTTGCTTGAGTATGTAGGTCCGCTTGTTGAGACCTATGTTCATGAAAAGCCATTATCAATTGCACTTCGCGAAATTAATGATGGACTTTTAACTATTGAAAACTTGGAACCTAAGAGTCCAGAAGTTCCTGCCTAACCTTTAGTAGAAAACTCTTATGTTTCCCCGCGGAAGAGAAATTGTCTTAGGTGTTGGCGGAAGCATCTCTGCATATAAATCATGCGATCTACTCAGGCGCCTACAAGAGCAAGGCTTCTTGATCACGGTAGTTCCTACGCGTGCGAGTTTGAACTTTGTTGGTGTTGCGACATGGGAAGCGCTCTCACACCGCGCAGTTGCAGATGACCTGTGGAATAACGTTCAAGAAGTTCCTCATGTGGCACTGGGCAAGAAAGCAGATGCGGTCGTTATCGCCCCAGCAACAGCAGATCTCATTGCTCGCATAGCCCAAGGCCGAGCCGATGATTTGCTAACAAATATCGTCCTCACAGCAACTTGCCCCATCATTATTGTTCCAGCAATGCACACTGAAATGTGGCTCAATGAAGCTACAAAGCTAAATGTGAAAACGCTTCGTTCGCGTGGATTTATCGTCATAGATCCTGAAGTAGGAAAACTCACTGGTGAGGATGTTGGAGCGGGAAGATATCCAAAGTCAAAAGTAATTGTTCAAGCAACTCAAGATGCTCTAAAGTCCAAAGCAGACTACCTTGGCAAAAAAGTACTCATTAGCGCCGGTGGTACACGAGAGGCAATTGATCCAGTTCGCTATATCGGAAACCGTTCTTCTGGCAAACAAGGGTATGCACTTGCATATGCTGCTGCTAAAAGAGGAGCTGAGGTAACACTTGTCGCTGCAAATGCTGATTTGGCAGATATTGAAGGTGTGAAGATTGTTCATGTTGAAACTGCAAAGCAGATGCAAGAAGTACTTGTTCACGAATTTGACGATACGGATATGGTCATCATGTCGGCAGCGGTAGCAGATGTCCGACCCGAGAACGCCGTCTCGGAGAAGATTTCTAAAAGTGGTTTGAAGGAAATAAAGGTGCTTCCAAATGATGACATCCTTAAGGTGCTCTCAACTAAGAAAAAGAAGCAGGTATTAGTTGGTTTTGCTGCCCAAACTGGAAGTGATGGACTCAATCAAGCGAAAGAGAAACTCCGTGCGAAAGGTTTAGATCTCCTCTACTTCAACGATGTGACTAAAACGAAAATATTCGGGGCTGATGAGACCGAGGGCGTCATTCTTGATAGTGATGGGGGAGAGCGCAAGGTCTCCCGAATTTCTAAGGTGACACTTGCCGATAAAATTCTTGATTTAGCCCTCAATAAGTTAAGTTAAGCCAATGACTAAGCGCCTATTCACCTCAGAGTCCGTTACAGAGGGCCACCCAGACAAGATGGCTGATCAAATCTCAGATGCTATTTTGGACTCACTTTTAACGCAAGATCCAAAGAGCCGAGTGGCGGTTGAAACTCTTATTACTACAGGACAGGTACACGTTGCTGGTGAAGTAACAACAACTGGTTATGCAGATGTTATGAATATCGTTCGCGATACCGTTCTTGAAATTGGCTATGACTCATCTGATAAAGGTTTTGATGGAAATTCATGTGGTGTTTCACTATCCATCGGCCAGCAATCACCAGATATTGCCCAAGGCGTTAACTCTGCCTTCGAAAAGCGCGTTGCAGCATCAGGAGATCCACTTGATTTACAAGGTGCTGGCGATCAAGGTTTGATGTTTGGTTATGCATGCGATGACACCCCTGAATTGATGCCGCTTCCAATTGCACTTGCTCACCAGCTCTCAATGCAGCTTTCCAAGGTGCGAAAGTCTGGGGAGCTTGCCTATTTGCGTCCAGATGGAAAGACTCAAGTAACAATTGAATATGACAAGGACAGAGCTGTAGCGCTTAATACTGTAGTCATATCATCTCAACATGCTGCTGAGATTGATCTAGACAAGACCCTCGCTCCTGATATTGAAAGATTGGTTATTAAGCCAATCATCGCAAAAATTGGAATTGATACTTCAAATGTTCGAATTTTGATCAACCCAACTGGACGCTTTGTTACAGGCGGACCTATGGGAGATGCAGGCTTAACTGGTCGCAAAATTATTGTAGATACTTATGGCGGAATGGCACGTCATGGAGGAGGAGCGTTCTCAGGAAAAGATCCTTCGAAGGTCGATCGCTCTGCGGCATATGCGATGCGCTGGGTTGCTAAAAATGTTGTTGCAGCTGGCTTGGCAACGCGTTGTGAAGTTCAAGTTGCGTATGCAATTGGCAAGGCGCAACCTGTCGGACTTTTTGTTGAGACTTTTGGCACTGAAAAAGTTCCAGTACTTCAAATTGAAGCTGCCATTGAATCAGTTTTTGATCTTCGCCCCGCTGCCATCATTCGTGATTTAAATTTACTCCGCCCAATTTATGGACTCACCGCTAGTTATGGCCACTTTGGCCGTGAATTGCCAGAGTTCACCTGGGAAAAGAGCGATCGAAGCAGCGCCTTACAAAAAGCCGTTAAAGGATAAATCGCGGTGGCTGAGACCAAGCCACTTAAGTTGCGCCAAGAAAAGGGGCAATTAAAGCGAGAGACTTCAAAGACGCTTCCTTATGTCAAAGTTTTACTTGACCCACCCGCACTGCATCTGGATGCTATCTACGACTACTCACTTCCTGAGTTACTTGCTGAGAAAGTGGCAGTCGGTTCACTAGTTGAAGTTCCATTTGCAAGTCAAGAATTACTCGGCATTGTGGTTGAAAGATCCAGCAAGCCATCTACGGCAGGAAAAATAAAGCAGATCACCCGTTTACTTTCTGAAGAACCAATTGTCACAATTGAACAGATAAAGAGTTTCCAAAATTATGCCCAGAAGTATGGTGTTCAGCCGTGGGATTTTTTTGCCGCTGCCGTGCCACCGTATTCAAAAAGTGGCGAGAAGGGTGCGCGAGTTCAAAGAATCTCTCAGAAACCTGCAAGCGCGAGTATTGACCTGCCTAAAGATCTACAGGGCTATCTTGCTGGTAAAGAGCTACTTAAATCATTTATTGAGTTGCCGATTGATGAACCGTATTGGTCAAAAGTGGTTCAGATCATCCAAGTTAGGGCATCCCTGGGACTTGTTGCATTGGTTTTACCCGATGAGCGTGAGATTGAAATCTTTTCTTCCGCCCTACGCAAGCGAGGATTATCTGTCTTACAGATCAGCAGTAGCCAAAAGAAAACAGAGCGTTTTGAAAACTACATGCGCGGACTATCCGGGCAAGTAGATGTTGTACTTGGCACTAGAAATGTTGTCTTCACTCATTTGCCCAAGGGATCCACACTTATAGTTTTTGAAGACCAAGATGAGTCTCACTATGAGCGCAGGTCCCCAACGTGGAATACCCGCCAAATTGCTCTTATCCGCTCTGAAGAAGTGTCTGTAATCTTTCTCGGCAACACGCCATCTCTTGAAGTGGCTGATCTATCAAAACGAGGTTGGCTTAAGCATTATCGTTTTAAAAGCAAACTGAGTTGTAAGAGCTATTTTGGCAATAGTGATGACGATATTGATTACTTTCCAATTATTTCAAGAGGGCTTTCTTCAGGCTCAGTTCTTATTTGTGTTGCCAATACCGGTTATGTGAAAAGCTTTAGCTGCCAAAAGTGCCGGAATATTGCTTACTGCAAATGTGGGGGCAAGCTAACTTTTGTTAAAAGCTCAACACATCCTGAGTGCTCTGTGTGCCAAACTAAAATTTTAGATTGGCGCTGCGTGTGGTGCTCGGAAAACAAGCCACGGATCATCTCATCTGGAGCAAACAGGAAAGCAGAAGAGTTCGGGAGATCTTTCCCTAAAAATTCAACCATTACATCTACCGGTCAGAATCCTGTTGCCTATCTAGCTCAAGGCAAGAACTTAGTGATCAGCACGCCAGGTGTTGAACCCATAGGTCAATATTCAAGTATTTTGTTTCTCGATCTAGAGCAGCAGTTTGGGCGGACAGAACTGCGATCTTATGAGGTGGGCCTTTCTCATATTCTTAGGATATTGACTTTGCTTAAACCCGGTGGTGAGATTTATCTTTCACTTCCAGTTAATCATGATGTGTGCCAGATGGTTATCCGCCAAAATACAGAAAAACTTATTGAGAGGGAGATAGCCGAGAGAAATTCTGCTCACCTTCCGCCCACATATCGTTTGCTAAGTGTTGACACAACTGAGGCGAAGAAAGTGATTAAAGCTCTCTCTGATTTACCGGGAATAGAAATAATTGGTCCAATTCCAAGGGATACGTCCGAGCGAATCATTATCAAAGCAAAATTTCGTGAATTTGCCGGTGTTATTACCCGTTTATATGAAATAAATCGCGTTAATAGTCTTCGGAGAAAACCTCTTATGCGAATATCGGTCGACCCTTTCAACCTCTAGAGGTGGCGTAGCAGGAGTAGTTCTTTAGATAGAATACTCACATGGCAATTCAATCTATTCGTCTCTTCGGCGATCCCGTCCTGACGACGAAGGCTTCTCCAGTTGAAGTCTTCGACAAAGAGTTGCGCACTTTAGTCTCTGATTTAACTGAAACAATGAAAAATGCTCCTGGAGCTGGTCTTGCTGCTCCTCAAATTGGTGTGGCACTTCGTGTTTTTGTTTGGGATGTTGATGATGAACTTGGCCACCTTGTGAACCCCACACTTGATTTGAGTGATGAACTGCAAGACGGAGAAGAAGGCTGTCTTTCATTTCCTGAGATTCGATATGAGACTTCAAGGTCTATGCGTGTTGTTGCAAAGGGATTTAATATGCATGGCGAGCCAGTAACAATCGAAGGATCAGACTTTTTGGCACGCGCAATTCAGCACGAGACTGATCATCTTGATGGAATTGTTTTCATTGATCGCCTTTCAGCTGAACTCCGCAAGGCTGCAATGAAAGAGATTCGCGAAAGTGAGTGGTTTGGTAGCGCTACTGCTGCGGGGCAGTCACCACTTATTAAAGTTTCACCACATTCAACTCGCGGCCTAGGAATATAGGCGACGTGCAGATTTCAGTGGCATCATCTTCCCTCATCGCTAGACCGTTGATCGAAGCAATTATTGGCTCTACACACAGTCTTGCCTCTGTCATCACAACTCCTGATCAAAAAGCAGGGAGAGGACAGACTTTCAAACAGACTGAACTTGCCGACTGGGCAGATGAGAAAGGGCTAACCGTTGCAAAGCCTGGGGATACACCTTCGCTCAACCAACATTTACTCAGCGCCCAACCACAGATGATTGTTACAGCGTCATATGGACGAATGATCCCTGTTGAACTTTTGCATGGCCCACGTTTTGGTTGGCTCAATGTTCATTTCTCTATGCTTCCAAAATGGAGAGGAGCCGCGCCTGTTCAATGGTCCCTCCTTGAAGGTGAAAGCAGTACAGGAATATCTATATTTAAATTGGATAAAGGTGTCGATACTGGACCCGTGTATTACCAAGAAGAAGTCCAAATTTCCCCCACAGATACAACAGAATCTTTACTTGAATCCATGAGCGAATTGGCCAGCAAGAGAATTCTTGATGTAATTGCTGAAATAATGAAAGGTGTTAAACCTAAAGCGCAGCCTCTTACTGGAGTGAGTCTGGCTCCTAAAATCACTAAAGAGATGGCACAGATTCGTTGGGATCAAGGAGCTGACCAAATTCTTAGGCTTTCACGCGCACTTTCAGTTCGCCCCGGAACATGGTGCAACTTTAAGGGCGAGCGAATAGCTATCCATCAACTAACTGAAAATTTGTCTCCCAATGATTTAAAGAAACCTGGAAGTGTTGGCCTCTTTGATGACAACCTACTTGTCCGCTGTGGCGATAGCACTTTGAGCATTGATTCAATTACCCCTGCTGGTAAAAAACGTATGAGTGGTGCTGATTTTGCTCGAGGCGCCAGACTAACTGCTGAAGATAGATTTGAATAGCAAATAATGGCAAATGCGGGTCATAAACCAAAGCCAGATCCGGCTCGTTTATTGGTTTTTACACTGCTCACTCAAGTTAACCGCGAAGGCGCATATGCGAATTTGCGACTACCGGAGTTATTGCAGGCATCAAATTTAGAAGAGAGAGATCGTGCATTTGCAACTGAACTCGCTTATGGAACTCTAAGAATGCAAGGTAAGCACGATGTACTTATTGAAGCGAAAGCAGATAGACCATTTAATGAATTAGACTCGGGCGTGGTTGATTGCCTGCGAATGGGTATTCACCAACTATTTGAGATGAGAGTTTCAGACCACGCTGCGGTAAGTGAGAGTGTTGAAATTGCACGTGCTGTACTGGGGGAGTCCAAAGGTAGCTTTATAAACGCGATATTGCGCGCAGCATCTGCGGATCAGCAGTTTTATGAGAAATATGAAAACCTAAAGTCAGAAGACCCGGCTACAGCACTTTCAGTTATCTATTCGCATCCAGAGTGGATTGTTCGCTCTTTTTATGATGGTTTAGGGGATTGGCACGAGGTGGAGAAGTTACTTGCTGCAGATAATCTGCCAGCGCAGCCAAATTTGATTGCCTGGCCGGGTAAATCTACTGTCGATGAACTCCTTGATGAAGGAGCAACTGAGTTATCCGGAACACAATTTGGTGCAACCGCTCTTCAAATGCCTGGTCTATATAAAGCAATTAGAGAGAGACGAGCGGGTGTGCAAGATCGCGGCTCACAATGGGTTGCAGAAATATTTAGAAATACAGCAACAGAGCCCGCAACACTTTCGTGGCTAGATATGTGTGCTGGCCCAGGCGGGAAAGCATCTGCTCTTTACAACATGCTTCATGTTGATCGCCCTGCGGATCTCTTTACAGCCAATGAGCCAAGTGAACATCGCGCTCGACTTGTTTCTCATGTTATTCCTGTAGAACATGTGATTATGCACAGAGGGCAGGACCTTCCTGCGTTGGGTAAAACTTACGACCGGATAATTATCGATGCCCCATGCACTGGCCTCGGAGCTCTAAGAAGGCGTCCAGAAGCACGCTGGCGGCGCACAGCAGTAGATCTCAAAGAGCTAGTGCTTATTCAAAAAGAGTTGCTTGATTCGGCGGTAAGCATCCTAAATCCTGGAGGAATACTTGCTTACGTAACGTGTTCTCCTCATTTATTTGAAACTAAGATTCAAGTTGTAGATGCATTACGCCGGCATGGTGAGATGGAGCTACTTCCCGTTAAAGAATTCTTACCTACCCAAGTCCCAAGCTCTGTTGTGACCCCAGATGGCTCTATTCAGCTCTGGACCCACCAAAATGAATCTGATTCTATGTTCATGTCATTGTTGAGAAAGAAACAGTAATTGGCTAGGAATCCCATAAGGTTAGAACATGAGTAAGGTAGTGAGGATTTGCCCCAGTATTCTAAATGCTGACCACGCTCATCTAAATTCTGAGATAGACAGAGTGTCTTCAGCTGATCTTCTCCATCTTGACATTATGGATAATATTTTTGTACCAAACCAAACTTTTAGCTTTCATCAGACTAAAGAAATAATCTCTTATTCACAAATACCGGTAGATACACATTTAATGATTCACAACCCAGATGAGCTTGCAGTTGATTATGCTGCTGCCGGGAGTGCTAGTGTCACATTTCATTTTGAGGCGAGTAAATCGCCAGTAGATACAATTAACGCTATTAAGGATTTAGGCGTTCGGGCTGGTATTGCAATTAAGCCAAAGACAGCGCTGAGCGAAGTTTCCCACCTTCTTTCCTATGTCGACATGCTTTTAGTGATGACTGTAGAACCTGGTTTTGGCGGACAGTCATTCATGAACGATCAGTTGTCGAAGGTCAAGCAGGCACATGAGGCAATAGTTGCTTTAGATGGTGAAAGGCCGTGGCTTCAAGTGGATGGCGGTATCACTCTAGAAACAATCATTCTTGCTGCTGATGCTGGAGCAGACACATTTGTGGCAGGAAGCACGATTTATCGAGCAAATAGCCCGCAAGAGATGATTACCTCTCTGCGCCATGCCGCATCACATTAATTAGCCGCCAACTCACTGCCTACTCAATTACAATTTACCTATGAAATCTTTTGATCAACTTTGGCTGGAACTAAAAGAAATTGAGAAGAGCAGGCCTGCGGGCTCATCTACTGTTGATTCACTTGATGCGGGTATTCATGCAATGGGCAAAAAGATTATCGAAGAAGCCGGGGAAGTCTGGCTTGCAGGGGAGCATGAAAGTGATGAGGCGCTAGCACTTGAAATTTCACAACTCATCTATCGCTTACAAGTTTTAATGCTAGCAAGAGGGCTAACCCCTGAAGATATTTATAAGGTTCTATAAATTACTCCAACAAGAAGGCTTGGTGCTTGATGCTTAAGGTTGCTATCCCGAATAAGGGCTCACTGTCTGAAGATGCGATTGCGATGCTTAAAGAGGCTGGCTATCGCCAACGAACAGATCCGCGCGACTTAACACTTATCGATAACGATAATGAAGTCGAGTTCTATTACTTAAGGCCACGCGATATTGCTTTATATGTAGCCTCAGGAGAGTTAGAGGTTGGTATTACGGGCCGAGATCTTCTCCTGGATAGTGGAGCAAAATCAGAAGAATTCTTAGCTTTAGATTTTGGCAAAAGTACATTTAGGTTTGCAGCCGCACATGGGAAGAATTTTAAAGAGAGTGATCTCAATGGTAAGCGAATAGCGACTGCCTATCCAGGATTAGTTTCAACATATCTTGCAAAACTCGGCGTGAAGGCTGAAGTAGTTCGATTAGATGGCGCTGTAGAGAGCTCGGTTAGGTTGGGTGTAGCAGATGCAATTGCCGATGTCGTTTCAACCGGGGGGACACTTCGCCAAGCAGGACTTGCAACTTTTGGTGATGTTATTTTGGAGAGTGAAGCGATATTAATTGAACGCCCGGGGCAAAAACGTTCTGATTCTGTTGAAACTTTACTCCGTAGATTGCAGGGCGTAGTCATTGCCCGCCAATATGTTTTGGTTGATTATGATGTCAAAAAAGAGAATCTAGAAGCAGCGTGCGCCCTGACACCTGGAATTGAATCACCAACAATTTCTCCACTGCAGAAAAGTGATTGGAATGCAGTCAGAGCGATGGTGAAAAGAAAAGAAATCAATCAAATTATGGATAGCTTATGGAAAGTCGGAGCTCGCGGAATTCTGGTAACAGATATCCACGCTTGTCGTTTATAGACCAGTACTGTCAATTTCTTCTTGAGTAATGCCCATCAGGAAAAGTACATTTTCCAAGTTACCATCTGTAATTGCTGCCTTTGCTGCCGCTTGCACGAGCGGTTTTGCATTAAATGCGATACTTAAACCAGACAGCGCCATCATGTCTAAATCGTTCGCTCCATCACCCACGGCGACTGTTTGAGCTAGAGGGACACCACATTGAGCGGCAAATTCCTTGAGCGCATCTGCCTTTGCTTTTCTATCGATTACTGGCCCCTGAGTTACCCCTGTGAGCTTTCCTTCATAAGTTTCCAATGAGTTTGCCCGGTAAAAATCAACCCCTACCTTTTTAAGAAGAGGCCCTATGACATCTTCAAATCCACCTGAAACAATTGCAACTTTATGGCCAAGGGCTTGCAATACTTTGACCATACGTTCTGCGCCTTGGGATAAATCAATTTCCTCGCGGACTTTTTCAAGTGTTTCTACGGGCAAGTCTTTAAGAAGTTTCACTCTCTCAGAAAGTGACTGCTTGAAATCAATTTCACCACGCATTGCACGCTCGGTAATTTGTGCTACTTGCTCACCAACTCCTGCCGCTCTGGCAATGAGGTCGATGACCTCTTGCTGGATAAATGTTGAGTCCATATCAAGGACAACTAAACGCTTCTTTTGTTCAGTATCCATTATTTAGTTTCACCCTCTATGGCAAAATCAACTGCAACGTCATATCCACGCTCATCACCGAATTTCATTAAATCAGATTCAATTGCATCCGCATGAGCCGGGTCTAGCCCAAAAAGAACGGTCATAATCAACCGGCCCCTGACTTGAATCTTTTGAACATCGATAATTGTTATAACAAATGGGGATAAGACATCCAAGAGCTCCTGCGGAGCCTCTGGCTTATCTTGGCTAGCCAATAAAATAAGTCCCGTAAATTCTGGATTAGTAGCGTTCACAAGGCGACATTAGCCTGTCTGGAAGTCATTACGTGTATTTTTTCCTCCCTTGAGTACTCTGAGCACTGTGAGCACCGTCCTTGAATTTGATGCTGCCACCGTTGTCAGGGGCGGCAAACAGATACTTGGCCCCATTAGTTGGAGCGTTGATTCAGATCAGCGCTGGGTTGTCCTTGGCCCAAATGGAGCAGGTAAGACAACTCTCTTCTCACTTTCATCAGCTGCGATTCATCCAACTTCAGGAAGTGTGATTGTTTTAGATTCCAAACTTGGCGAAGTGGATCTCTTTGAAGTAAGACCACGCATTGGTATTACCTCTAGCAATCTCGTTGCAGCTATTCCAGATGATGAGAGAGTTATCGATGTTGTTATGACATCCACTTACGCGATTATTGGCCGTTGGAATGAAAGTTATGATCTTTGGGATGAATCTCGCGCAATTAGCCTTTTAACAGTTTTAGGTGTCAGAGATTTACAGGATCGCCTCTTTGGCACACTCAGTGAAGGTGAGAAGAAGAGAACCCTGATTGCTAGAGCATTAATGCCAAACCCAGAGTTGCTGCTCTTGGATGAGCCTGCAGCGGGTTTAGATCTAGGAGGGCGTGAGGATTTACTGCACCGTTTGAATCAGCTAGCCATCGATCCACACAGCCCTGCTACGGTAATCATCACCCATCACGTCGAGGAGATACCGCAAGGCACTACACACTGCCTATTATTAGGTGCAGGAAAGATCATTGCTACTGGGATGTTGAGAGAAGTGTTAACTTCTGAAAACCTTTCAACTGCTTATGGAATTCCAATCGAAGTTATAGAGCAAGACCAACGATTCTTTGCAAAGGCGGCGCGATGATCTTTCATTTTTCATACCTACAAGCAGTCTTTACGGGTTTATTGCAGGGGATCACTGAACTCTTTCCGGTTTCAAGCCTGGGTCATACGGTTCTTGTCCCTGCGTGGGTTGGTGGAAGCTGGGCAGCATTCTCCGAATCGCCAACCTATTTCCTCGTGGCAATTGCGTTACATCTTGGCTCTGCTATTGCACTTTTTATTGCATTTGCACCTCGCTGGATCGTGATTCTTCGCTCTACTCTCACATTGAAGAAAAATGAACCAGGTTTTAGGGTCTTCATGCTCTTGTTGATTGGAACAATTCCAGTTGGTCTCATAGGCGTTGTTTTTAGTGATTTTTTCCTTAAAAACTTTCAGAAGCCTTTAAGTGCGGCAATTTTTCTCTTTATTAACGGCCTTATTCTTCTTGGTGCTGAACGACTCACTAGTCGCAGACATGTCCATCTGACTACTTCTGATCCTGACGTAGCGATTGTTGAGCGAATTTCAAATGGTCAAGCGCTGGTCATCGGTGTTGGCCAAAGCGCGGCACTTTTTGCCGGTATCAGCCGTTTTGGTGTGACAATGTCATTTGGAATGCTTCGTGGCCTCTCTCGCTCGCTAGCTGCTGATTTTGCATTTCTACTTTCCTTGCCAGTAATACTTGGTGCTTCACTTTTCAAGCTACCTAAGTTGGCGCATGGTGGGCTTAGCGGACTTTATGGGCCACTACTTGTTGGAACCGTAGTTGCATTCTTTGCCACATTTATAAGTGTCAAAGTCCTAATTAAGTGGTTTAAGACTCAATCTTTACGCCCCTTTGCTTTCTACTGTTTGTTGATTGGCTTGATCTCAATCATCAAGTTTGGCTTCTAGTGTTTGTTGGTATTGGAACGTGCATAAATATCTGCACGATTATTCTTGGTTCTACACTTGGGATACTTGGTGGAAATCGGCTTCCTGATCAACTGCGCGTACTCATTACAGACATCTTGGGATGTATTACTCTCATCAATGCTGCTGATAATTTGCGAAGTGTGTGGAGGCCCTCATTTGTAAACGCCGTTCCAGTCGGGTGGACAACTCTTGGAACTCTTGCAGCACTTGTGCTGGGCGGGATCGTGGGCTATTCATTACACATTGAAGCGCGTCTAGAAAACTTTGGCTTGACTATTAGATCCCGCTTTGCCAGCAAAGATAAGGGATCGTTTATCGAAGGTTTTATGGCTGCCTCCCTTCTCTTTGCGATTGGTCCTCTAGCAATTTTGGGCAGCATTAGTGATGGAATGCATACTGGTATTTCACAGCTCGTGCTTAAGAGCACTCTAGATGGCTTTGCTGCGATGGCATTTGCTTCAACATTTGGCTGGGGAGTTGCCTTCTCGGCGATCCCTGTAGGCATCTATCAATTTAGCTGGACGATTATCGGATATTTCCTTGGAAATATTTTGAGCCCTTATCAGATTCAATCTCTAACAGCAGTCGGGGGAGTAATGCTCTTTGGAATTGGATTGAGATTACTTAATATCAAGATGATATCTATTGGAGATCTATTGCCCGCCTTGATCTTTGCGCCGCTAGTTGCTTTAGCGGCGCATCAATTCATTTAATTAAGAGGGCTACTAGAAGCTGCTTGCATCAATAACAAAGCGATACTTCACATCACTTGCCACAGTGCGGTCATATGCCTTGTTAATGTAATCAGCCTTAATGACTTCAACATCACTTAAAATATTGTGCTTGCCGCAGAAGTCAAGCATTTCTTGCATTTGAGGAATGCCACCGATCATTGAGCCTGCAAGTGAACGGCGAAGACGAAGTAGTGAACCAGCTTCCACTGCATATGGCTTACCAGGCAAACCAATCACGACCAGAGTTCCATCAGTTTTGAGCAATTTGAGATAGTCGTTGATATCTAGCTCTGCAGAGACAGTATTAAGAATGAGATCAAAAGATTCTGCAAGTGGCTCAAGTGATCCTGGCGTTGAGGTCACAACAAAATGCTTCGCGCCCATGCGCTTTGCATCTGCTTCCTTGCCTGATGAATGCGAGAAGACTGTTACTTCTGCGCCAAGTGCCGCAGCGAATTTCACTCCCATATGTCCAAGGCCACCAAGGCCCATAACTCCCACTTTTTTACCAGGACCTGCGCCCCAGTTTTTAAGTGGTGAATAAAGAGTGATGCCAGCACATAGAAGCGGAGCAACTCCTGCTAGGTCAAGATTTGCTGGGATATGGACTGCGTAATCTTGATCGATAACAAATTTATCTGAATACCCACCGAGGGCAACAGTCTTTCCATCACGCTCATACTCGTTATATGTGCCTGTCATGCCTTGTAGACAATACTGTTGATTTCCATTTTTACAGTTTTCGCAGGTTCTGCATGAGTCAATGAAAACGCCGACACCTATGCGATCTCCAACTTTAAATTTGGTAACTTTTGGTCCGATCTCCGTAACTATTCCAGCGATTTCATGTCCTGGAACCATAGGGAAAATTGCAGCTCCCCACTCCTCGCGGGCTTGGTGGATATCTGAGTGACATATTCCAGCAAAGGAGATATCAAGTGCTACATCTGTATCGCGAAGGTCTCTGCGCTTAAATGAATATGGCTCCAAAGGTTTCTTTGCTGCAAGTGCTGCGTATCCTTTTGTTTCCACGGTCTCTCCTTATGTTGATTAGTTGATTAGCTGTTTGTTGTGAATGGTAAAGATTGGGGGAGTGCTGCATTTGAATTTCGTGAGATCACCTTGCGGACGTGATGTCTGCGACAGAGAACTTCATAAGAAATTTCTCCATTTTCATCTAAAGAATCGGCAACATCTCCAAGGGCTATTTGATCACCTTCGGTGGTCATTGCTCCATTTCTAATGCGTGCATTATGCGTGCCTCTTTCACCGCACCAGCAAAGAGCTTCAACCTGTAATGGGAGAACTCGATCTGCAAGTTCAACGAGTCTAGTTGAGCCTGGAAAGAGATGTGTTCTGAAATCAGTCAAAATTCCAAAGGCGTAGACATCTATTCCTAAGCCATCCACGATCTGAGTAAGTTCTTCGATTTGCTTAGCCTCAAAAAACTGAGCTTCATCGCAGATAATAAAATCAATGCGAGCGCCGTTTGAGAGTTGTTCAGCCACAAAGCGATGCAGATCCATGAGTGGGTGCACTTCGATAGCTTCAGAGCGCAGCCCCAGACGACTACTGACCACACCTGGACCACCACGATCACTATTAGTGAAAATTATTCCGCTGCGTCCACGACTTTTATGATTATGGGCAGTTTGTAAGGCAAGGGTCGACTTACCGCTGTTCATCGTTCCGCAGTAAAAAGTTAGCTCAGCCACAGGTAGGAAGTTAGCGCATCTACCCAGAAACTGGGCATCTGTGGTGTCCGAGAGGGGACTTGAACCCCTAATCCCTTGCGAGAACTAACACCTCAAGCTAGCGCGTCTGCCAATTCCGCCACCCGGACCAGTGAAGAGGCAACAATAGCAAAGGTTCGCTCCGAAGCAGAAATAAGGGAGAATAGAGCCATGGATGCGAAAGAACTGCTCACAGTTGAAGAAGACTGTATTGCTCTGCTTCAAGAGATGATTCGTATTCCAAGTGTGAATTATGGCGAAGGCAAGGGCAATGAAGCTGCGATGGCAACATTTGTTGCAGAGAAGCTTTCTGAAGTAGGGATCACTTCAACTTTTTATGAAAGTGCAGAAAATAGAGTAAACGTTGTTGCGAAAATTCCTGGCGTTGACCAAAAGCGCAAAGGGTTAGTAGTACATGGTCATCTTGATGTCGTCCCTGCTGATGCGAAGGATTGGTCTGTTGATCCTTTCTCCGGATTACTCAAAGATGGATATATCTGGGGCCGCGGGGCAGTAGACATGAAAGACGGCGACGCAATGTATCTTGCGATCATCCGCTCATGGGCCCGCACGGGCTATGTTCCACCTCGTAACATTTTGCTTGTCTTTTTTGCAGATGAAGAAGCAGGGTCTTCATATGGTTCACGCTGGATGGTCAAAGAACACCCTGAAGTCTTTGAGGGTTACAGCGAAGCGATCTCAGAGGTTGGTGGATTTTCAGTCACTATTACAGGCGGTCACCGCCTATATCTCGTTGAGACTGCTGAAAAGGGTATTCAATGGATGCAGCTCACCGCTGAAGGAACTGCGGGACATGGATCATTTGCTAATTCAAATAACGCAGTAACAAAACTCTCTCGAATAATTGCCCGTATTGGAAGCCATGTTTGGCCAGTGCGCGAGACCGCCACTAATAAAAAGTTTTTTACTAAGGTTGCTGAGCTTGTTGGTGAAAAATATGACCCCAATGATGCCTCATCACTACTCAAGCACCTTGGGGGAGCAGCAAAAATGATTGGAGCAACGGTAACAAATACCGCTAATCCGACGATGCTCAATGCTGGTTATAAAGCAAATGTCATTCCTCAAACGGCAACAGCTGTTGTTGATGGACGTTTTTTGCCTGGTTTTGAATCCGAACTTGAATCTACAATGAAAGAGCTTGTTGGAACAGATGCAAAAATTGAGTTACTTGTTCGAGATAAGGCGCTAGAAGCTGATTTTGCAGGACCACTTGTAGCAGCAATGACCAGTGCCCTTATTGCAGAAGATCATGAGGGTGTTCCCGTTCCGTATTTGATGAGCGGTGGAACTGATAACAAGGCGCTTTCTGATTTGGGAATTATTGGTTATGGGTTCTGCCCACTGCAGCTGCCTGCTGATTTAGATTTCTTTGCACTTTTTCATGGAATTGATGAACGTGTTCCTGTAGAAGGTTTACGCTTTGGCGTTCGAGTTTTAGCAAGATTTTTAGAGAGCTGCTAACGAGAAGGTTCGGAAACCTCTGATAGTGCTTGTCTAACTTGGTCAGGCAAAACAATCTCTTCAACGGTAAGAATGCCTCTTAATTGGGCTCCTGTTCTGGCTCCAACAATTGCACTTGCGATATGTGGGTTATCACGCACCCAAGCTAAAGAAACTTCGATGGGTGAATACCCAAGTCCTTCTGCCGCTACGCATGTTGCATCAACAATTGATTTGCTTCTTGCATCTAAGTACGGCGCTACAAAACCAGAATAGTGAGGACTTGCGCCACGTGAATCAGAAGGCAATCCCGTTCGGTATTTTCCCGAAAGCACGCCTCGTCCAAGTGGTGACCACGCGAGGATTCCTACCCCAACTGCTTGGGAGGCGGGGACCACTTCTGCTTCAATGCTTCTATTGAGTAATGAATACTCATTTTGAATACTAGAGATTGCTATTTTTCCAAATGTGGGGTTTTGCAGTGTTGCCGCTCTTACTAATTGCCATGCTGCAAAATTTGAAATACCTACATAGCGAGCGCGGCCGCTAGAGACTGCAAAGTCTAAAGCCGAAAGTGTCTCTTCTAATGGAACGCTTTGATCCCATGAGTGAATCTGCCAAAGATCAACGTATTCGATATTAAGTCTTGCCAGTGACGCATCTAAATCAGTAAGCAAGCTTGCGCGTGAATTATTGACCGTACGAACGCCCTCGTGGAAGGAGATCCCTGCTTTGGTTGCAATTGTCACTTCATTACGTGGTACTAAGGTGCCAATGAATCCACCAATTACTCGCTCGCTATCACCATCACAGTAGATAGCTGCTGTATCAACAAAGGACCCACCAGCATCAAGGTATGAGCGAAGTTGATCTGCTGCTTCATGCTCATCTGTATCTCGTCCCCATGTCATAGTCCCAAGGCCTATGCGAGAAACTTGTAAACCAGTACTCCCAAGGGTTCGCTTCTCCATGGTGTGACCCTAGCAAGTGGAGTGGCTAATACTCGGTAACCTTCTACCTATGGCACTGGGACAGATTGGGCAAAGTTGCGAGATTATTCTTCTTCGCCATGCTCATTCATCCGCCAACCTCAAAGGTATTTTGGCAGGACGAGACAACACGGTCTCATTGTCAGAGCGTGGGCGCGTTGAAGCTCAAGAAGTAGCACATGCACTCGCCTCATATTCTTTTGATGCAATCTTTACCTCACCTTTAAAGAGATGCTTAGAAACACTCGACCCTTATCTCAAAGCCTCAGGAGGCAAAGCTGTAAAAAGCGAGGCTCTCCTTGAAATGGAATATGGGGAATGGAGCGGCAAATCACTCGCCAGGCTTTCTAAGCAAAAGATGTGGAGCGTTATTCAATCGAGGCCTAGTACCGTGTGCTTTCCTTCAGGAGAGAGCTTCCTAGAGATGTCTATGAGAGCCAACCATGGTGTTATGGATATGGCGCAGGGTAAAAAAAGAATTTTGATTGTTTCTCATGGCGATGTGATTAAGTCGATTGTTGCCCATCATCTTGGTTTACCTCTTGATTCATTTCAAAGAATTTCTATTGACCCTGCTTCGCTGACAACTATTAAATTTCCACCGTCACAGGTAATTTCGATGAATTCAACAACACATTTGGCTGGTTATAGGCAAGATAGCAAAAAAAAAGTACGCGACCGATATGGACTCGGTGGAGGCTCGGGACGTAAATGAGTCGAGTTGTCTATCACCATGAGTCCATTATGCGATGCGTTGTTGGAACAGTAGGCGTTCCGGGAGAGAGGCAATTCTTTCTTCAAGTGTCATCTTCAACTGGGTCGAACTGTGTTTCATTAGAAAAAACACAAGTTATGGCCTTAACCGAGCGCCTCGGTTTAATGATTCGAGAGCTACGTAGAAACCAACTCGCCTCTTACGATGAACTTGATCTAGCAAGCGTTCGAGATGATGCACCCCTTGATTACCCGATAACAGAAGATTTTAGGGTTGGCGTCATCGGAATTAGTTGGGATCAAAGCACTCAGCGGATAACGATTGAAGCTCAATCTGTTGGCGATGAGACAGTTACAGAGCTGCTTGCTGAAGATGAAGCAGAACTTCTAGAAGATGCTCCTGATCTGCTTACATTTAATCTTCGCATTAATCAGGCCAGGGCGTTTTGTGATCGCTCTGATTCTGTCGTTGCTGCAGGACGGCAACCTTGCCCATTTTGCGGGCTACCCATTGATCCAGAAGGGCATCTATGTCCACGAGCAAATGGGTACCGAAGGTAGTGGATAAACATCTTGTTATCACTGAAGGCGAGTTAGTTGTAGAGGGGCGCTTTGTTGATGCATCTAATGCAACATTATTTGCTATAGCAAAACTAGGTAATGATGAAGTGAAAGTTATATACAAACCAATTGCAGGAGAGCGGCCTTTATGGGACTTTCCTGACGGAAATCTTGCGCAAAGAGAACGTGCCGCTTACGTGATTTCTGAGGCACTTGGATTGCATATTGTCCCCTTCACTATTTTAAGAGATGGCCCTTTTGGTCCGGGCTCTGTCCAAGAATGGATTGAGATGGATGAGGAGTTCGATGTTGTCGCTTTTGCATCTGCACAGACTCCGCAATTGCGAAAGATGGTCTTGCTTGATGCGATCATAAATAACACTGATAGAAAATATGGACACATACTTGTGGACGCAGCAGGGTCAATATATGGATGTGACCATGGAGTGACATTTCATGCTGATCCAAAATTGCGTACAGTTTTATGGCAGTGGGCTGGAGAAGAATTGAGCGTTGATGAGATTGCGGTTTTAAACGAAAGCTTGGTGATGGCAGAAACAATTCTGGGTGAACTCATAACCGTTGATGAAATTACGGCCCTTAAGGAGAGAGCATCCCAAATGATTGATTCAGGAACGTTCCCATATCCATCAGATGAATGGCCTTCAATTCCTTGGCCTCCATTTTAAGTCAGTATTAGATACTCTTATTACCTATGGAAATTCTTGAAAACCCTTGGCCAACTCCCTTTGCTCCCTTCATCGAGCGCAGAAATTTTCCTCCCTTAACTTTCAAGGGTCCACAAGGTTCTCATTCATTTAGCTCAGGAGCCCCGCTCAATATGTATGTATGCGGGATTACACCTTACGACGCTACTCATTTGGGTCATGCAGCTACTTATCTCACCTTTGATTTAATTAATAGATACAAGAGAGCTGCTGGCGATATTGTTAATTTTGTAGAAAACATAACCGATGTTGATGAACCGCTATTTGAAAGAGCTAACAGAGATTCACTTGACTGGCGTGATCTTGGTCAGAGCCAGACAGATCTCTATCGTAATGACATGACCGCTCTTCGGGTATTTCCACCAAGTTATTTTGTTCCTGTTACACAAGTAATGCCACTTATTGATCGAGCAATCGCTGCCATTGTTAAAAATGGTTATTCCTACAAAGTTGATGGCGATCTATATTTTCAAACAAAAGAATTTTTGCCAGAATTGCCTATTTCCGAAAGTGAAGCAATAGAAAATTTTGCGCAGCGTGGGGGAGACCCAGAGCGCGCGGGTAAAGAGCACCCACTAGATCCTGTGTTATGGATAGCTAACAAAGAAGGTGAACCAGGCTGGCAGAGCTCACATGGATTTGGTCGTCCTGGATGGCACGTCGAATGTTGTGTAATTAGCCTTCGTTACCTACTTGGTGAGAATTTTCTAGAAGGTAACAAGGCGAGTGAGACATTGATTGATATTCAAGGTGGGGGAAGTGACTTGATTTTTCCTCATCACTTTATGAGTGCGGCGCAATCTAAAGCCATGACTGGGCAGAAGTTTGCCAAAGCATTTGTTCACACCGGAATGATCGGCCTAGATGGTGAAAAGATGAGCAAGAGCAAGGGAAACCTTGTTTTCGTTTCAAAACTTCTTGATCAAGGCCTTGATCCTGTAGTTATTAGATTCGCACTCCTCCAGGGTCATTACAGCCAAGATCGCATGTGGAGTGAAGAGGTGTTAAAGAAGGCAACTAGTGAAGTGCAAGAGATCCGCACGAGCTTGGCAATGATGGAAGTTGCCCCTACCGAATTGTTAATCTCAACTTTGATTGATTGCCTTGCTGATGATCTCAATACATCACGATTCTTTATTGATTTAAAAACGTGGGTAGCTGATTGCCATAAAGGAATGGGTGGGGGATCTGCAGGGGAGTTATCTCGCGCGATGGATAGCCTTCTAGGGCTTACTTTCTAGAGATTAGAGACGAGCGCGTAGGCTAAACTTGCGTTCTTATGAAGCAAAAATCAAGTTTACGAGAGGCGCTTTTGGCGCGCACCGTAATCGCAGATGGCGCTATGGGAACAATGCTTCAGGCCGCAAATCCGACTCTTGAAGATTTTCAAAATCATGAGGGTTGCAACGAGATCCTAAATGTCTCTCGCCCTGACATTGTTAAATCAGTCCATAGGCAATATCTAGATGTAGGCGTAGATGCAATTGAAACAAATACTTTTGGAGCAAACTTTGCCAATCTTGCTGAGTACGGGCTTGAAGATCGCATATATGAATTGGCTTTTTCTGGTGCAAAGCTAGCGCGTGAAGTTGCAGATGAATACTCCACTGAAGATAAACCTCGTTGGGTTCTAGGTTCACTTGGTCCTGGAACGAAACTTCCCACCCTCGGTCATACCTCGTATCAAAAGCTTAAAGATGCTTATGCAACTGCCTCTCAAGGGTTAGTTGAAGGCGGATGTGACGCGCTACTTGTTGAAACAACACAAGACTTACTTCAGGCAAAAGCTGCAATAAACGGAGCGCGGCAAGCAATTAAAGACTCTGTTCGGGATATTGTTCTAATCGCACAAGTAACAGTTGAAACTACTGGCACAATGCTTTTAGGTTCTGAAATTGGAGCTGCACTTAACGCTCTTGAACCACTTGATATTGATCTCATTGGCTTGAACTGCGCAACAGGTCCCGCAGAAATGAGTGAACATCTACGCTCACTCAGTAAGGGTTCACAATCTCAAATTTCTGTTATGCCAAATGCAGGCCTACCAATCCTTGGAGCAAACGGAGCGGAATACCCACTTGGCCCAGATGAGCTTGCCGAATATCTTGCTGACTTCACTAAAAATTATGGTGTTAATTTAGTTGGCGGATGCTGTGGAACAACCCCAGCACATATGAAGGCTGTTGTGGACCGGCTCGGTAGAGAAACAATCGTTGTCCGGAACCCAGAGTTAGAACGCGGAGCATCATCCCTCTATCAGTTCGTACCTTTTCGCCAGGATAAAACATATTTATCTATTGGTGAGCGCACAAATGCAAACGGTTCACGGGCTTTTAGGGATGCACTACTTGCCGAAGATTGGCAAACCTGTATTGAAATTGCTCGTGACCAAATCCGCGATGGTGCACATATGCTTGATTTATCTGTTGACTATGTTGGCCGCGATGGCGTTAAAGACATGCAAGAACTCGCATCAAGACTGGCAACATCTTCTACGCTACCAATCGTCTTGGATTCAACCGAACCTGCAGTAATCAAGGCAGGACTTGAGCATTTGGGAGGCCGCAGTGTTATCAATTCTGTTAATTTTGAAGATGGAGATGGCCCGCAGTCACGTTTTGCACGCATCATGCCTTTGGTCCAAGAACATGGAGCTGCAGTAGTTGCACTGACTATCGACGAAGAAGGCCAAGCTCGTACAGCGGAATGGAAGATGAAAGTTGCTACGCGGTTAATTGAAGAACTCACTCAAAAGTGGAATATGAATATTGGCGATATTTTGATTGATTGCCTGACCTTTCCGATTGCTACAGGGCAAGAAGAGACTCGAAAAGATGGCATCGAAACGCTCAACGCCATACGTCAGCTTAAAGAAAAGTATCCAGAAGTGCAGACTACCCTTGGCGTGAGTAACGTATCTTTTGGATTAAATCCTGCGGCGCGTATAGTTTTGAATTCAGTCTTTCTATCTGAAGCAGTAAAAGCAGGTTTAGATTCAGCGATTGTTCATCCATCCAAAATTACTCCAATTGCTCGAATTGAAGACAAAGCCCTCAAGGTTGCACTTGATCTTGTCTATGACAGACGTGAATATGACGAAACAGGGGAGTGCACATATGACCCACTCACTGTTTTCCTCGACCTCTTTGATGGTGTTGAAACCACCTCGACAAAGATCTCCAGGGCTGCTGAACTTGCCGCGCTCCCACTTGAAGAACGTTTAGAACGCAGAATTGTTGATGGCGAAAAGGTAGGTCTGGAAGCAGACTTACTAGAAGCTATGAAAAAAGGGATTAAGCCCTTGGTAATTATTAATGACCATTTATTAAGTGGAATGAAAATTGTTGGAGAGCTCTTTGGAAAGGGTGAAATGCAGCTTCCTTTCGTTCTGCAAAGCGCAGAGGTAATGAAAATTGCTGTCGCCATACTTGAACCGCACATGGAGAAGACTGATGATGAGGGCCGGGGAAAGATTCTTTTGGCAACCGTTAAAGGCGACGTTCACGATATTGGCAAGAATCTAGTGGACATTATTCTTTCAAACAACGGGTATACAACTGTAAATATTGGCATCAAACAGACTATCAATCAGATTATTGATGCGGCGGCGGAAAATAATGTTGATGTCGTGGGTATGAGTGGACTGCTGGTGAAATCTACAGTCATCATGAAGGAAAATCTGGAAGAGCTAAACACTCGGGGATTATCAGACCGTTGGCCTGTTATTTTGGGTGGAGCGGCTCTGACCCGTTCATTTGTTGAAGTTGACTTGGCAAACGTGTTTCCAGGAACGGTTCGCTATGCAAAGGATGCTTTTGAAGGATTAAAACTCATGGATTCGATGATGGGAATGAAGCGTGGCGTTCCTGGCGCAGAGCTGCCAGCCTTGCGCGAACGCAAAACTGTGCGTACTCGTGGAGTGATTAATGAGGGCGACCTCATTGTTGACACAGAACGATCTGATGTTGCAGCAAACAATTCACTTCCTTCCCCACCTTTTTATGGTTCAAAAGTCGTTAAGGGTATTGCACTTGCAGATTATTTAGGAATGCTTGATGAACGCGCATTGTTCATGGGCCAATGGGGTCTCAAGGGTGCTCGCGGTGAGTATGAAAAAATGGTTGAGACAGAAGGACGCCCTCGCCTTCGTAGTCTTCTCAATGAAGTTCAATCGCAAGGTTGGCTCAATGCTGCTGTTGTCTATGGATATTTCCCTTGTTATAGCGAAGGGAATGATCTTGTTGTTTTACATCACGAAGGACCCGATAAAGGCAAAGAAAGAGTTCGCTTTAGTTTCCCTCGCCAGAGACGAGATCGCAGACTGTGCCTAAGTGATTTTTATAGAAGTAAAGAGTCTGGCGAGATTGATACCGTTGCATTTCACATCGTGACTATGGGCCAGTCTGTGAGTGAGGCGACTTCTAAGTTATTTGCAGCGAATAATTATCGTGAGTACTTAGAGCTTCATGGACTATCAGTCCAGCTCACTGAAGCACTTGCAGAGCATTGGCACGCACGTATTCGTCAAGAATTGAGCTTCGGATCAGAAGATTCACCTGACATTACTGAAATTTTAGATCAAGGCTATAGAGGTTCTAGATATTCCTTTGGTTATCCAGCATGCCCAGATCTTGAACAACAAGTTCAACTCTGTCAGTTACTTGAGCCAGAGCGAATTGGCGTGGAGCTTTCAGAAGAATTCCAATTACATCCAGAACAATCGACAAGTGCAATTATCGTCCATCATCCAGAGGCGAAGTACTTCAATGCAGTTTGAGGATAAAAAATGACTCCTGAGTTTGCTTATGGCGATCGAGTGCAATTAACTGACGCAAAAGGCAAGATGCATACGATCACTCTCAAAGAGGGTGGGGAGTGGCATACCCATAAAGGCTGGCTCGTGCATGATGCTGTCGTTGGGCTTCCTCAAGGTTCAGTTGTTGAAACAACGGCAGGCTTAAAGTTTCTTGCTTTTAAACCTTTGCTTGGGGACTACGTACTTTCCATGCCACGAGGCGCCACAATTGTTTATCCAAAGGATGCAGCGCTCATCGTAGGTTTCGCAGATATTGCTCCAGGAACCCATGTGCTTGAAGCAGGCGTGGGATCGGGCGCTCTTACTATCTCTTTACTTCGCGCTGTTGGACAGGAGGGTTCTGTTGATTCATTTGAACGCCGTGATGAGTTTGCAGAGATTGCAACAAAAAATGTACATGAATACTTCAAAGGAGAACCGTCTAACTGGTCACTGACCATTGGGTCTGTACAAGATGCTGATCGAAATAAAAAGTATGATCGAATTGTTTTAGATATGCTCTCACCGTGGGAATGCGTTGAACTAGCTGATGAAGTTCTTCATCCCGGAGGAGTTTTTCTTGCCTATGTAGCCACCACGACTCAGCTTTCAGTAACTGCTGAGGCGATTAAAAGTTCTGGGAGATTTACTGAACCAGAGAGTAGCGAATCACTTGTCAGAGGGTGGCACCATGAGGGACTTGCTGTGCGGCCAGATCACAGGATGATTGCTCACACAGGGTTTCTTATTCAGGCGCGAAGATTAGCTCCGGGAGTAAGTGCGCCACTTCGTCGCAGACGCCCCTCAAAGGGCGCCTACGGTTTACCAGAAGATGAATCTTCTATTTAACTGCGACTAGATCTACTACGAAGATCAGAGTTTCATTCGGTCCGATTGGTCCTGCTCCATTGGCTCCATAACCAAGTTCTGGAGGAACGATAAGTAATCTACGTCCACCAACTTTCATTCCAGGGATACCTTGTTGCCATCCAGGAATAACGCCTGAAAGCGGAAATGTTGCAGGTCCTTGATCCCATGAAGACTGAATTACTTTTCCATCTTTCCACGACTCAAGAAAGTATTGTGCTGTCACGGTAGAAGAAGAAACCGCTGCTGCTCCATTACCAACAAAAATATCTTTAGTGACCAAGGTTGTTGGGGCGCGGCCTGTTGGCATCGATACGGTTGGCGCGACGCCTGGTTTATCTGAAACAGTTGGTATGACGGTATCGGTCACGGCTGCCTTTCCACATGCGCTAAGCCCAAATACAGAGATAAGGCATATGCCCAAAACTGCTATAGGACGGTGAACTTTTGACGAAAATTTCATTTCTAGCCTCTCTATGGCGATTGGCAGATACTAGCAAAGGCCTAGAGTTGAACTATGGCGGACCCAAAGGCTGAACGGTTAATTAACCTTGTAATGGCTCTATTGGCTACCCGGCGATATCTATCAAAGTCTGAGATATTTGAATCAATTCCTGGCTATTCCGGAACAGCTGAAACCATGGAAAGAATGTTTGAACGAGATAAAGATGACCTACGTGAACTAGGTATAGATATTGAAGTAGGAAGCTATGACCCTTTATTTGAAGATGAAGTTGGCTACCGGATTAGTCCACATGAATATGAACTTGATCTAGGAGAACTCACCCCACCTCAGATTGCTTATCTTTCACTTGCTGCAAATTTGTGGACTAACAGGCTCTTCTCCCAGGAAGGATCTAAGGCTTTAAGAAAAATACAGGCCTTAACAGGAGAAACCGATATTTCTCACCTAGCTACGAATCTGCTTAATTTTGAGAATGAGACACCTCATATTGATTTGATCTGGCAGGGGATCGCTGAAGCAAAATTACTTACCTTTACATATGAGTCAGCAAAAGTAAGCAAACGGACCCTTGCCCCCTATGGGTTGTCCCTCTGGCACGGAACTTGGTATCTAGTGGGGCAGGATATGGAAAAGGCAGAGATCAGAGTCTTTCGTGTGTCAAGAATTTCTAGTGATTTAGCGCTGAGTGGCAAAGGCAAAACATTTATTGTGCCAAAAGAATTTTCAATCAGAGATCATTTAGTAATGCTCAACCGCTATGAGATGATCACAGTTGTTATCAGGGCTAGGGCGAATAAGGCACAAAGATATCGAGCACACGGCAATACTGAGAACATAGATGCAGAGTGGGACAGGATTACATTTGCAGCTGAAAATTCTCCCGCTCTCATATCTGATCTTTTGTGGCATGGAGTTGATCTGATCGTGGATCAGCCGGCAGATCTGCGAGCTCGTGTTCTAGAAAGAATTTTGGAGAAGAATAATGCCTGAGTCCGCAATCGATAGAGTCTCACGAGCGTTAGACCTTATTCCATTCTTGGTTGCAAATCCTGGTCTTTCCATTAGTGAGATTGCTCAGGAATTTTCATCAACAGAGGCTCAAATATCAAGTGATCTATCTCTTCTTCACATGTGTGGCCTACCTGGGTATTCACATCTGGAGTTACTTGATATCAGTTATGAAGATCCAGAGTTTATTGAGGTTGTTGATCCTCAGGTGCTAGATAAGCCAAGATCACTGACAAGTATTGAGGCAATGAGTTTAGTTCTTGGCTTGCAAGTTTTAAAACAGATGGCATCAAATCCTGAGCAAGCGAAGTCAATTGGGGAGCTCTCAGAAAGAATTAGCTCAAAGCTAGATACAGATGTGCTAAACAGAGTGCTTGTAAACGAAGCCGTGGTGGGGGGAAGTACTGCTTCAGTAATTAATACCGCTCTTCGCAGCACAAGGTCAGTTATCTTTACATATTACTCTGCCATTTCTGATTCAACCCAGATTCGTGAAGTATGGCCTCAGGAACTTATTTTTCGTAACGGAATTGGCTATCTCGATGCTTTTTATCCAGAGAGTACGGAGTATCGAACATTTAGATTGGACAGGATTAGCGATGCAAAGATAGGAGAGCCATTCTCTCTTCCTGCTAACCAGATTGCGCTAGAAGATACATATTCTCCTGAGATCAAAATTGGTCCGTATGGGTTTTTCTTCTGTGAATTACATCATGAAATAATTTCTGAAATTAGTCGTGCTGGTGAGGATTACCTGATCACATTCAATGCTGTTAATCCCGATTGGCTACTCAGGACACTCACTGGGATTCCTGGCAACGTTGAGGTTTTAAGCCCACCAGAACTGGCTACCGCTTTCACCACACGCATATCGGCGATGAAGAGCCTTTACGGGTATGCTCAGGGCATAGGCAGATAGGATAAGAACATGTTTTTAAAGGAACCAAGTCATATTTTGATACTCGTCATTGTGCTCGTTCTGCTTTTTGGTGCGAAGAAACTCCCTGATTCTGCAAAGTCGATTGCTAAATCCCTCAAAGTTTTTAGGGATGAAATGAAGAGTCCTGAAGGCAAGAAATCAGATGGCGAAAATGGATCAAACCCAAAGTCAAAGAAATAGTCCGGCCTTTTTCGGATAGATCTGTAAAAGGAATTATTTATGGCCGCTATTGATGGTAGCCGTATGCCACTTCTAGAACACCTGCGCGAACTTCGTAAGAGAGTTGTGCGCTCGAGTCTGGCAGTTTTAATACTTTCTGTTCTCGGCTGGTTTCTCTACAACCCGATCATTGATTCTTTAGCCAAACCTGTGTGTGATCTCAAAAGTGCCCGCATCTCTGGCGCGACCCATTGTGGAACTTTATATATCAATGGAGTGCTCGGTCCTCTTAATTTACATATCACCGTTGCATTGATTTCTGGAATAATTTTGTCAGCGCCAATTTGGATCTACCAGCTTTGGGCATTTGTTGCACCAGCTTTACATCGAAAAGAGCGAAGATATTCTTTGCTTTTCATGGTTATTGCGACACCTTTCTTTGCAGTTGGCGCCTACCTTGGCTACTACATCTTGCCTACTGCAGTTCATGTTTTATTGGGATTCACACCATCAACCCTTACTAACCTTGTCCGTTTTGATGACTACCTAAACTTTGTTTTAAGGCTCATACTGATTTTCGGAATCGCATTTGAACTTCCAGTTTTTTTAATTGGTCTAAATTTTGCAGGTGTAATTTCAGGCACTTCAATTCTCAAGCCATGGAGATTAGCTGTTTTTGGCATTACCCTCTTTGCTGCCGCGTTCACTCCTACAGCAGATCCGTTTACTATGTGTTTACTTGCCATCCCCATGGTTATCTTTTATTTTCTAGCCGCCTCAATCGCCATACTTCATGACAAACGCAAAGCGAGCAAGGATTCCCAATGAGTTACCTTGTTGTGATTAATCCATCTGCGGGGGGAGGTAAGGGGGCCCGAGAAGGAGAGAGAGTTATTGATTACTTGCAGAAAAAGAACTTACCTTTTTATAAAGTTTCTGGTGTATCAATAAGCGACTCTTTAAAACAGGTTGACCAGGCAATAAGTTCACAGAAGTTTTCTACTCTGGTAGCTGTTGGGGGAGATGGGCTGATACATGCCCTTCTGGAGCGCATATCGCATAACAACTTAACTCTGCTCGCAATTCCGGCTGGGACGGGTAATGACTTTGCTAAAAGCGTTGGCATGCATAAAAAGTCAGTTGAAACTATATTTGCAAGTCTCACTCGCATGCAACCAAAAGTTATTGATCTTGGGTTAGCCAAGGGGCCTGGCTACGAAAAGTATTTTGTGCAGATACTTAGTAGCGGCTTTGATGCTCACGTAAATGATAGAGCAAATCATTTTAAGAGAGTTAAGGGCAGATTCAAATATGTGATAGCCGTACTTGCAGAGCTCTCACTATTCAAATCGCTTGAATATTCGATGAAATGGGACGGGAAGATTTTGACACAAAGAGCCATGATGGTGATTGTTGCTAATGGCTCTAATTATGGCGGAGGGATGAAAATCTGCCCCCATGCTGATCAGAGTGACCAAATGTTAGATCTTATGTATGTAAAGAAAGTCTCACGGGCAAGACTGCTTGCAGTTTTCCCACGTGTTTTTATTGGTGCTCATGTGAACCATCCCAAGATTAAGTTTGAAAGAGCTTCCTCCTTTGAACTGCAAGGGCAGACAATTGCTTGTGCTGATGGGGAGTACCTTGGAAAACTTCCGGTTCATGTTTCTATCGCACCATACAAGCTTCTGGCCTATACAGTATGAGTACGCCTGCAGAAAGACTTGCAGAAGCGAAAAAACGCAATGGTCATAGAAAATCTTTGGAATTTGCTGATAATTATGACTTTCCACTCGATGATTTTCAGATCAGTGGTTGTCACTCATTAGAAGAAGGACGCGGAGTGCTAGTTGCTGCCCCAACGGGAGCGGGAAAAACTATTGTTGGTGAATTTGCTGCCTATCTTGCAATGCAGACAGGAAAGAAATGTTTTTACACCGCACCTATTAAGGCTCTTTCTAACCAGAAGTACTCCGATTTAAAGGAGATGTTTGGCGAAGATAAAGTTGGACTTCTCACAGGCGATACAAGTATTAACTCTGAAGCACAAATCGTGGTTATGACGACAGAAGTACTTAGAAATATGATTTATGCAAATTCACATACTTTGAACACGCTTCAATTTGTTGTCATGGATGAAGTGCACTACCTGGCAGATAAGTTTAGAGGGGCGGTCTGGGAGGAGATTTTGATCCACCTTCCAGAGCACATCCAGGTGGCCTCTCTTTCTGCAACCGTATCTAATGCGGAAGAGTTTGGTGATTGGCTCAATGAAGTTCGAGGCAATACTGATGTCATTGTTAGCGAAAATAGGCCCGTGCCCCTGTATCAGCATGTTTTATTTGGAAATAGGCTACTGGATCTATTTGTTGATGAAGGAAAAGTGAACCCAGAAATCATCCGACTTGAGAAGGAAAGCCACAGATCAATTCGTGGTAGTTATGGAGGCAATAAGGGCCATCGCGACCGTGCGAGTGTTGCAAGAGTTCCTCAAATGAATAGACCTGAGGTAATTGAAAAACTCAACCGAGAGGGGTTGTTACCAGCGATAGTTTTCATCTTCTCTCGAAATGCATGTTCTGCTGCGGTGCACCAATGTGTGAAGTCTGGTCTTAAGCTAACAAATGCCGAGGAGCGCTCACGGATTAGGGAGGTTGTCTTCAGGGCAACTGAAAATATTCCTGAGGAAGATCTCGTTGTTCTTGGTTTTTCTGAATGGCTCGATGGTCTTGAGCGAGGAATTGCAGCCCACCATGCAGGATTGCTGCCTTCATTTAAGGAGACAGTTGAAGAATTGTTTCAAGAAGGTCTAATCAAATGTGTATTTGCTACAGAGACTTTGGCTCTTGGTATCAATATGCCAGCTAGAACTGTTGTACTAGAGAAACTAACAAAGTGGAATGGTGAGTCTCACGTTTCAGTTTCAGCAGGGGAGTACACACAGCTCATGGGCCGTGCCGGACGCCGCGGAATTGATATCGAAGGCAACGCTGTGATCCTCTGGAATAAGGATATTGATTCTGGATCAGCCGCTGGCCTAGCTTCAACTCGCACATATCCACTCAAAAGTAGTTTTAAGCCGACCTATAACATGACTATCAACTTGATTTCTAGATTTGGCGCAGAGCGGGCTCGAACATCATTGGAATCATCTTTTGCCCAATATCAAGCTGATAAAGCAGTTGTTGGCCTAGCACGTCAAATTAAGCGTAATGAATCAGTTGTTGATGAGCTCCGCGAACAGATGCAATGCCACTCAGGTGATTTTGAAGAATATTCTGCAATTCGTACTGAAATTAAATCTTTAGAGAAGGCGTTTTCAAAGCTTCCTAAAGCTAAGAAGTTATTCGCTGAAGAAGAATTGAACGAACATAGAAGATCCTTACGCTCTCATCCATGCCATAGCTGCGGGGATAGAGAAAATCATTCTCGGGTTGCTGAAAAACTAGAACGGATGCGCAAAGAAACCAAAGGACTTGAAGACCGAGTCAGCAATAGAACAGATGTTATCGCTAGGCGATTTGATCTTGTACAGGTCATGTTGGAAAGATATGGCTATTTAAGTGGTGGAGTAATAACCGAGTGGGGTAATTTACTTGCCAAAATTTATGGTGAAACAGATTTATTGATCGCTGAAATGATCAAGAATGGAAAGTTTGATACTTTAGATGGACCCGAGATGGTCTCTGTCTTATCTGCATTAGTTTTTGAGGCAAGAAGGGATGAATCGCCTAAAGTACCTAGGGGAGCGGTCGAAGAAGTACTCAATGAAATGGTCCATAAATGGGCTGCAATTAATGATGATGAAGGAGAGCTTCGTCTTGAACCAATGCGTGAACCAGATCTTGCGTTTTGCTGGGCAGCATTCCGATGGGCCAGTGGACATAGCTTAAGCTCTATCCTCAAGGGCACCGAACTCACTGTGGGAGATTTCATTCGCTCGATGAAGCAGATCATTGATTTACTACGACAAATTGGCAATGCGTCACCTCATCTATCTCAAACAGTTGATAATGCGTTAAAGAGAATTGACCGAGGAATTGTTTCTTATGCGGGAGCTGTCACATGACATTATTACTTCTAGATAGTGCATCTCTTTGGTACCGGGCATATTTTGGAATGCCTGACACATTAGTCTCACCGGAGGGCATGCCAGTAAATGCCATTCGTGGGTTTTTAGATATGACATCAAGACTAATTACCCAGTATCAACCTTCCCGTCTTGTTGCTTGTTTAGAAGGGGATTGGCGCCCATCATGGCGCGTAGAACTTTTTCCAGCATACAAAGCAAACCGTTTAGATGATGAAGGTGATGAAGAGGAGCCAGATACGTTAGGACCTCAAATACCCATTCTTCTCGATGTACTTGAGGCATTTGGAATACCAATGGTTGGTGTGGATGACTATGAAGCAGATGACATTATGGCGACTTTTGCAACAAAAGAACGTGGCCCTACTTTTGTTGCGACAGGAGACCGGGATCTTTTTCAGCTTGTCGATGATAAGCGCCGGGTTAAAGTTGTTTATCTTGCAAAAGGTATCTCTAACCATGATTTAGTTGACCGAGCTTGGGTGGCCGAGCGCTATCAAATACCAGGGGATAGGTATGCACTTTTTGCAATGATCAGGGGAGATGCATCTGATGGGCTACCTGGAGTTAGAGGAATTGGTGAAAAGGGCGCGGCAATCATTGCCAATCAATTTCTAACACTTGATGAAGCACTTATTGCTGCTAAATCTGAAGATGAAAGACTTACACCGCTTTTACGAAAAAAACTTATTGAAGGTGAAGATTATTGTAAGATTGCTCCAAAGTTGGTGCATTGCGCTCTTGATGTAGCAATACCGCAAATGTCGATAGATATGCCTAAGAAGCCAGTAAGTCTTGATGAGATCTATCAATACAAGAATGACTATGGATTAGGTGCATCTGTTGACCGCATGATTAGTGCTTTGGGTTGGTAGTTGATGCCTAAATTTTTGGTTATTTTGCCGACATATAACGAGGTTGAAAATCTCAAGCATGTAATTTCACAGTTGCAAGATCTAAATTTAGATATCCAGATTCTTGTTGTTGACGATAATTCACCAGACGGAACTGGGCAAATTGCTGATTCACTTACTTCGCAGGACTTATTTGTATTACATAGAGCGAAAAAGGAAGGTCTTGGACCTGCATATTTAGAGGGTTTCACATGGGCACTCGATCGTGGTTATGACTTTGTTATTGAAATGGATGCTGATGGTAGCCATTTGCCGGCAGAGCTTGAGTCTTTACTCAATGCTTCCGATGGAACTGATTTGGTAGTCGGTACTAGATGGATGCCAGGCGGGAAAGTCGCCAATTGGCCTTGGTATCGAAAGGCAATTTCAAGATTTGGTACGTCATATGCAGCAATGGTTCTCAGATTGCCATATAGAGACCTCACAAGTGGATACCGAGTATTGAGCAAACAACTAGTGCGAAAGGTTTTAGAGACTAAAATTCAAACTCACGGTTATGGGTTTCAAGTTGAAATTGTCTTACTTGCACATGAATCTCAGATGGTGATCGCTCAGGTGCCGATTACATTCATCGAGAGATCTCGGGGAAAGTCCAAAATGACGGGGAGAATCGTTTTTGAAGCTTGGATTAAGACCACAATCCTTGGTATTTCACGCTTGTTTAATCGCCGATAATCTACATTATGTAAAGTAAGAAAATCAGCCGTTGATGGCCAACTCCTCGATCGGCGTGCATGAGCAAACCAGGTTTCTATCCCCATAAACGCCATCAATACGCCCTGTAGTAGGCCAATACTTGCCCCTACGGCCTATTTCAGCGTCAACACCTTGTGGATATGCAGCAACTTCTCGAGAGTACTTACGATCCCAATTTTCTCGCAGCAAATCTGCATCTGTATGAGGCGCAAATCGCAACGGTGATTCCTCAATCGAGAGTTGCCCATGCTCGATATCTGAAATCTCAGCCCTGATAGAGATCATCGCACTGATAAATCTTTCGAGCTCCCTGATGTCTTCGGATTCAGTTGGCTCAATCATCATGGTTCCAGAAACGGGAAAACTCACTGTTGGTGCATGGAATCCATAATCCATCAGCCTTTTTGCGACGTCATCGACACTTGCACCAGTTTCCTTGGTGATCTGACGCAAATCGATAATGCACTCATGCGCAATAAAACCATTGAGACCTTTATATAGAACAGGGAAATACGGGTCAAGCTTCTTAGCAATGTAATTTGCGGACAGAATTGCAACTTGAGTTGCTTTAGTAAGACCTGCTCCCCCCATCATTTGAATATATGCATAGGAAATTGGCAATATTCCAGCGGAACCAAAGGGCGCTGAGCTAACCGGGCCAGGACCAGTTGCAGGACCTGCGGTGTTATCAAGTGGGTGGTTAGGCAAATATGGGGCAAGGTGAGATCTCGCGATTACTGGACCAACACCCGGTCCCCCGCCACCATGAGGAATACAAAATGTTTTATGCAAATTAAGATGAGAAACATCCGCACCAAACTTTCCTGGTTGCGCCAAACCAACTAGAGCGTTGAGGTTTGCGCCATCGACATAAACCTGACCTCCCGCCTCATGAATAAGAGCACATATCTCCCCGATTGCCTCTTCAAAGACACCATGCGTAGAAGGGTAGGTAACCATAAGAGCCGCTAGAGTTTGTGAATATTCAGAAATTTTCGACTTGAGATCATCTACTGAAACATTGCCTGCTTCATCGCATGCTACGACAACAACTTTCATGCCAGCCATGATTGCACTTGCTGCATTTGTTCCGTGAGCACTGGATGGGATTAGACAAATATCTCGAGCTTGTTGGTCATTTGCGTCAAGGAAATTACGGATTGCAAGTAATCCAGCAAATTCACCTTGGGAACCCGCATTTGGTTGCAGAGAGACAGCGTCGTATCCAGTAATTTTTAGTAGCCAGGATGAGAGTTGGTCAATAAGTGTACGAATGCCTTGGCTCTGATCGATAGGCGCAAATGGATGCAACGATGAGAATTCTGGCCAAGTAATAGGAATCATCTCTGTTGTTGCATTTAATTTCATTGTGCACGAACCCAAAGGAATCATCGTTCTATCTAGCGCGAGGTCCCGGTCAGCGAGGGCTCTGATATAACGTAACATGGAAGTTTCTGAGTGGCGTGAGTTAAAGAGTTCGTGGCGTAAATACTCACTTGTTCGCTCCCCTACGACTTTTGCAGGAGATGATCTAGCAATCTTTTGAGCCCCAAAAAGCGAGGCTAGTTCCTCCAGATCACTATTGGTTACGGTTTCATCTAAAGAAATTCCAACGCTTTGAGCATCAACAGCTCGCAAATTAATACCTATGGCATGAGCGGCCTTATGTAATGCTGGCGCATCAACGCCGCTAACGAGAAATGTGTCAAAAATTTCACCATCGTTAACGCTAAAGCCTATTTCCTTAATGGTATTTCGAAGGAGGACTGTGTTACTTCGCACCCGCCCCGCAATTGCCTTTAATCCTTCAGGGCCATGCCACATTGCATAAAATCCTGAAATAACAGCAAGCAAAACTTGAGCTGTGCAGATATTTGAGGTGGCCTTATCTCTGCGGATATGTTGCTCGCGTGTTTGAAGGGCAAGTCTAAAAGCTAAATTTCCATGCGTATCAATACTTTGCCCAACAAGTCTTCCTGGAAGTGAGCGTTCAAGTCCTTCTTTAACTGCCATAAACCCTGCGTGCGGCCCCCCAAAACCCATAGGCACACCAAATCTTTGCGCAGATCCGATTGCAACATCCGCACCAAGATCTCCAGGAGAGTTATAAAGCGTTAGCGCAAGAAGATCGCATGCAACTATCGCGAGGGCTCCTTTTATGTGCGTGAATTCAATTGAAGACTGAAGATCTTTTACTGACCCAGTTGTTGCGATATGTGAGAGGACTGCTCCAAAAATATCTGCAGACAGTGTCTGTAATTCATCTAACGTACCTTCAATAATTGAAATTTTAAGTGGCTTTGCGCGTGTATGTATCACAGCTTTAATGTGAGGGTGTAGTTCTGTGTCAATAAATAGCGATGCGTCATCTGATCCACTCCAAACACGCCTTGCAAGTGTCATTGCTTCAGCAGCGCTAGTTGCTTCATCAAGCATTGATGCATTTGATATTGGTAAACCAGTTAGATCGCAGACTACTGTTTGAAAGGCGAAGATAGCCTCTAGCCGCCCTTGGCTAATCTCTGGTTGGTATGGTGTGTAAGCGGTATACCAAGCAGGGTTCTCCAAAATATTACGCAAAACAACTGGAGGTGTAATTGTTCCGTAGTAACCCATTCCGATATATGAACGCATAACCTTATTTTTGCTTGCAAGTAACCTAAGTTCTGCGATCGCTTGGACTTCTGAAATTCCTTGAGGTATTAGTTCGCTGAGTTTTTCAGAGACTGCGATATTGGAAGGAACAATTTGCGCAATCAATTCTTCTAATGATTTCGCACCAAGCTCTTTGAGCATGCGAGCGATCTCGTGCTCATCTGGCCCAATATGCCGATCGACAAACGTGTCTCTGATTGACACCACTCCCCCTTGGTCTTACTTGGCGAAAGTCCTAATGGACTTATATGCCTATGGGGGAAGAATAAAGAGTTTTAAGCGCCTTTGCGCTTTCTACGCTCTGAAAGCTCGTCATTACTGGTTGAAATCAGTGTGCCATCTGCCACAGATTCACCCTGGAGGGTGGCAAGTGAGCCTTCGACTTCACTCCAAACTTTATTGATGGCGATACCAAATACCCCTTGGCCGCCTTGCAATAGGTCAATGATTTCATCAGGGCTTGTACATTCATAAATGGATGAGCCATCGCTCATCAGTGTCATGCTCTCTAGGTCAGACACTCCGCGTCCACGAAGGTGCTCTACTGCTGTACGAATGTTTTGAAGTGAAACCCCTGTATCAAGTAGGCGTTTAACGATCTTGAGAACCAAAATATCTCGAAAACTATATAAACGCTGAGAGCCAGAACCAGCTGCGCTCTTAATGCTTGGGCCAACTAACTCAGTACGCGCCCAGTAATCTAATTGGCGGTAGGTAATTCCGGCAGCGACACACGCAGTAGCTCCTCTATAGCCGATTTCCTTTACAGGCTTAGTGGTTGGCAAGTCAGACATTTGTACTCGCTTCTACGGGGAAAACCGAGGGGATTCGGTATTGTCCAAGGGTAGGACCAGCAAGGGCAGCAAACAATGACCGACACGAAAAACCTTCAACCCCTACTTCAGGCTTAGGCGAAGGGAGCCTTTTAGCCAGCAAAATCATCTGGATTGATCTGATCAAGGAATTCTCTGAACTTCTCGACCTCATCATCGGCCTGATCTGGGATCTCAATCCCGGCCTTGGTGAATAGCTCGGCACTTGCTGAGATTGGGGCAGATGCCCGCAGAGCCAATGCAATTGAATCACTTGGACGGGCAGAGATTGTCACTCCCCCATGCAAATGAAGCTCTGCAAAGAAGACGCCATCGCGAAGATCTGTAATTTCTACACTTTCAACTTTCGCATCTAAAATCTGAAGTACAGAATCAAAAAGGTCATGAGTAAGCGGGCGTGATGGTTCTAAGTTTTGCTGGGCAAATGCGATGGCAGATGCTTCTACTGCCCCTACCCAAATAGGTAAGTATCTAATGCCATCGACTTCTTTGAGCAAGACGATTGGCTGATTCGAAGGCATCTCAACACGAACGCCTACAACTTCAACCGGAATGCTCATGTGATTTAACTACTTAGCTCGGTGAAGGCCAGCACGGACAAGTGCTGCATGGAGCTTTACAGATAGAGATGCAAGTTCATTTGAAACTTCTTCAGCTCTTGCTTTTGCATCAGAACTTTTTTGCCTAAGGATCGGTGTAATTACCTGCTCGACTAGACCAACTTCGCGGTCGGCGGCCGACTTAAAGGATCGCAAATGGCGAGCTTCGATGCCAAATGCAGCAATCTCAGAAACAGTACGGCAAATGGAGAGGGAATCTGCGTCGTAGTAGCGACCGCGAATAGTCACCAATCCAAATGATTCAAGTTCAGAGAGTTGCTCTTCTTTGAGATTTGATGACTCAAGTAATTCAGAGCGGGAAAGTCGAAGATCGCTTTCCCCTGCAAAATGACTAGGGGCTAGTTCACCATCGACACTTGCAATACGGGGCTTTGGACTTCCACCTGCTGTTGCTGCTGGCTGTAAACCGCGATCAAGTGCGTCAAGGTTTTCTTTAATAACACGAAGGGGAAGGTACTGATCCCGCTGAGCTTCTAAGACATAACGGAGGCGTTCAAGATCTCCTCCAGTGAATTTGCGATATCCAGATGGAGTTCGTTGGGGTTCGATGAGACCCTCTGATTCCAAAAAGCGAATCTTTGAAATAGTAATATCTGGAAATTCAGAGCGGAGTTTTCCAAGTACTTCTCCGATGCTTAAATAAGCGCGTGCTGGAACGCTCATGCGTTGCCCTTCCCCGTAAAGTAAGTAAGACGAAATTTTCCAATCTGAACTTCATCACCAACGGTTAAACGTGAATCAGTCACCGATGTGCCATTCACATAACTACCGTTAAGGCTTCCAAGGTCTGCTATTGCATAATCACCCGTTGCTACGCGATATATCCTGGCGTGTTTTCTCGAGACGGTTACATCGTCTAGGAAAATTTCACTTTCAGGATCGCGACCGAGAACGGTCTCAACATCATTAATCAGAAATCGAGAGCCCTTATTGGGGCCTGCAATTACAATCAACATTGCTGAATTTCTTGGAAGTTGGCTGACTACTTCGCGTTCTTGAGTTGAAAGTAACTCAAAAATTTCTTCCAGGGGCCTTGGCCGGGGAACGGACCTCAGGGCTGAAAGGTGAATCGTTGAAGTGAGTTCAGGGTTCTGAGGATCTTGAGGGCTTTGAGCTTCACTCATATGCGCCTCCAAAGAATCTAGATCTACAGTAGAGGCTGACACTATTCATCCCCGCTGACAAAATCAACCCGTAATTTGAGTGTATTCCTTAGCCGAAAGTAGATCTCCAGGGGCGGCAGAGAATTCGATCTGGGCAATCCAGCCTGCACCGTATGGGTCCTGATTAATAAGCTCAGGAGACTTTTCTAAATCAGAGTTAATAGCGATTACTTTGCCAGTGAGTGGTGAAAAAATTTCAGAAACGCTTTTGGTCGATTCAACTTCCCCGCATACAGACCCTGCTTTGACCTCTTGCCCAACTTTTGGCAATTGAATATAAACGATATCCCCAAGTGCGGCTTGTGCGAAATCTGTGATTCCAACTTTTGCAGAATTTGAACCTTCACTCTTGATCCACTCATGCTCTTTTGAATATTGAAGTTCTGCAGGGATATTAGACATGGGGCTCCTTAGATTGCGTAAGCGCTTGGCGAGAGTAATTCAAAGCTGTCAGAAGGTACAACCCTATCCCCCAAATGGCAAAGCTCCACCCAAAAGTATGGGCAAATCTGCCCCACGCTGATTGGCTAGCTAAAAGCAAGAATGGAAAGGCATAGAGCAGATTAAAAGTAGCGGCCTTGCCTAAAAAAGTGACTGTAAATACGCGCCCTGTCTTACTTCTATAAATTTGCACCATTGCCAGCATCCACAAATCTCTTGCCCCGAGCACAACCACCAACCACCAAGGTATGTAATCTTTAAGTGCTAAACCGATGATTGTTGCTGCAATATATAGACGATCAATTGCGGGATCTAATATGGCCCCGAGTTCTGATTCTTGACCCAGCCACCTCGCTAATTTTCCATCGAAGTAATCAGTCCATGCACCAATAGCCATAACTATAAAACTCCACCCGCGAAGGTCTTCTTTGAGCAATAACCAGAGAAAAATTGGAATTCCAAGAGCTCTTATAAAGGTCAATAGATTTGGAATTGTGAGAACTTCTCTGCGACTTAGTTCCATATTTACCCTATGCGTTGCGTGAACGCTCTACCTTCTCGCGCACTTTGATCGCAACTTCAACCGGACTGCCTTGGAAACCAAATTCTTCTCGCAGGCGACGTTCGATAAAACGCCTATAGCTTGGCTCGACCCATTCACTTGCAAAGACTACAAATTTAGGAGGAGAAATGCTTGCCTGTGTGGCAAAGCGAATTTTTGGCTGCTTGCCCCCTCTAACAGGTGGTGGTGTAGCTGAGACGAGTGCGCCTAAGAACGAGTTGAGCTTGCTCGTAGGGACTCGATATTCCCAACTTGCAAGTGCGGTCCGCAAAGCGGGTGCTAGGCGATCTCTATGCCAACCAGTTTTTGCCGAAAGATTCACTCTCTGAGCCCATGGATATCGCTCGAGGTTTCGCTCTAGCTCTTTTTCAAACTGGATCTGTCGTTCTTCATCCATAAGATCCCATTTATTCATAACTAAAACCATCGCCCGGCCTGATTCTTCGGCCATTGTGATAATTCTTAGATCTTGCTCCGTAAGAGGCGCGGATGCATCCAAGATTATGACGGCAACCTCAGCGCGTTCAAGTGCTGCTTCTGTGCGCAAGCTTGCGTAGTAGTCAGTGCCGCTGTCAAACTTTGCTTTCTTTCGGATGCCTGCAGTGTCGATAAAACGCCATGTCGTTCCACCAAATTCAATAAGTTCATCAACTGGGTCTCTTGTTGTTCCCGCTACATCATCAACTAATACTCGCGCTTCACCAGCTAGAGCATTGAGCAAACTAGATTTTCCGACATTAGGTCGTCCAAGTAGAGCAATTCTCCTATAACCATCATCAATGGGTTCACTTCCAACTTCTGGCAACTCTTTGACAACTAAATCGAGTAAGTCTCCACTGCCTCTTCCATGCAGCGCAGAGAGAAAGCGGGGCTCTCCCAAACCTAAATTCCACAGTGCATGAGCATTGTTTTCTTCGCTAGTGCCATCGACCTTATTGGCAACAAGTATTACTTTCTTATGTGATTTACGAAGTAAGGTCAAAAGAGATTCATCTTCATCGAGCGCTCCTACCTGGGCGTCAACAACAAAGAGCACCAAATCTGACTCTGCAATTGCAAGCTCTGCTCCAGCAGTAATTTTCTCAGAAATACCTTCTGGTTTAACTTCCCAGCCACCGGTATCAATCAATAAGAATGTGCGCCCATTCCATTCAGCCTCGTACTTGACGCGATCACGAGTAACACCCGGAGTGTCTTCAACGATAGCTTCCCTGCGGCCAATAATGCGGTTTACAAGCGTTGATTTACCAACGTTTGGCCGTCCAATAACTGCAACCTTCGGGAGTCCAAGTAACTTACGACTTTTAGCCCACTGCCAAATTACTTCAACAACTTCTGGGAGGTCTAAGGCAGTTGAATCAATCTCTAACGCATCATCTGCCATCTTTAGTGGGGAAATTTTTCTTGTTGAATCTATTTCATCTCTATTAACTAGTGATTGTGCGACATCAGATGCAGAGATATCTTCTGCAATCTCACGTTCCCGGCGTAGTGCTCTTTGTTCAAGATCTGCATATAAAAAAATCTTCAACTGCGCATCAGGAACAACTACTGTGCCGATATCCCTACCCTCAACCACAATTCCATGAGGTGCGTTCGAAATAATTTGATGTTGAATATCTAGCAAAAATGCTCTTAGTTCTGGAATGGCTGAATAAATTGAAACTTGATCTGTTACACGAGCAGAGCGAATATCGGCCGTTACATCAGTTTCACCCACAAAAATTCTTGGTTCAATTGGATCGCTATTAAAACTTATAGGTCTCTTTTCTAGGGCAGCAATAATAAGTGCAGGATCAGTAATGTTTTCTTGTAGCGCAAGCCATGTGATTGCTCTATATAAAGCGCCTGTATCCAGATATTTCCAATTAGCTCTTTGAGCTATAGCTCGGGCTGTACTTGATTTTCCTGACCCGCTAGGACCATCAATTGCTATTACGACGGTCGACATAAGAGAACCTTAACGCTCTATTGAGGACTACCCAATCGATTCGCGAGGAAGATGAACTTTCCAGTTGTTTTTGAGCAGTTGCTCATAGAGTTTTGAAGCATCCTCGCGCGAGAGGGCTAAATTCACTAAACCACTCTCCTGTCCTGGAGTGTGCTCGATGGCAATATCTTCAACGTTAACTTTCACCTGTGCACATGCATCAAATATTTCAGCAAGCTGCCCTGGCCTGTCTTCAATAACAATTGGCAGGTACCAGTAGTCACGTTTTTTCCCGCCATGTTTGCCAGGAATGCGGCGATGATTGATGCGGGCAGCCTCTAAAACTTCTAGCGTCTTCCTTAAATCATCGTTTTGTAGAGATGTCGATAAATCATTTAAATGACCTGCAAATAGATTAAGCAGTGGGGCAAGTGCATGCCTGTTTTCGTGTAGCAACTCTGCCCAGAGGTTTGGATCAGAGGCAGCTAATCGAGATACATCTTTTAGACCTTGACCGGCGAGTGCCAAATCTTCTTGGGAAATGCCTTCCAGAGTCAGCGAAAGCAAGGAGCTCACTACTTGAGGCAGATGAGAAATGCCAGCGATTGCCTTGTCGTGCAAAAGAGCGTCACGCTCTACAACAGAAGCACCAAGATCTTTTGCGATCTTTAATGCTTTCTGATGGAGTTCGCTAGATGTCTGACTGGTCGGTGTGATGATCCAAATTCGACCTTCAAAAAGATCTCCTCTTGCTGCAAGAGCGCCAGCAATCTCGCGGCCAGCCATTGGATGTGTAGAACAAAAATGTTTGGCAATCTCTGGAAATCTCTCGATCTCATTAATAACTTCAGACTTTAATCCGCCAATATCTATAATATCGACTTGAGGGTTGCTTACTGCGAGTGATTTAACAACAGAAATTATTGAAGAAATAGGTGTCGCAACAATAAAAAGATCAGGCGTGACTAAATCACCGCTATGACCAATTAGATTTTGAGCGATTCTTTCCATCTCTGGATCTTCATCTTCAATTTGGACTGCATGTGCGGCTGCTTTAAGCCCAAGAGCCATAGATGTGCCAATTAAACCAGCTCCAATTATGCGTATTTTCATGAATTACTACTGAGCGAGATCCCGGCGGAGAACTTCGGCTCCACGTATGTATATGTGCTTAATTTCTGAGGTCGCAAGTGGTGAATTTGCGTGCATCATGACTCTAACTACTCGTGGAAGGGCCCCGGTTACATCAATCTCAACTGAGCACATTAAGGGAACCTCCCCCATGCCCAATTCTCTAGCGGCAACAGCTGGGAACTCTGAAACCAGATCTGGCGTGCTGGTGAAGAACACTGATATCAAGTCTGACACTGCAAGATTGTTCCTCTCCATCATCTGCTGAAGAAGATCCTTTACTGCCTCAAGCATCTCTGAACGGTCATCTGCCGTGAGTTGGACGGCTCCCCGCAATGCTTTGATGCTCATTGCCTAAGACTACCCAATCAGGTGGTGATGAGGGGTTGGACACTCTAAAAGCATTAAAGATGCATAAATATTTATAGTTATACCGACTTATTAACACCTGACAATGTCGATAATCATAAGGAGTCATAATTAAGAGTCTACAAATAACAGTTTTATCGATATTATCGCTGCAATTGAGCGTAATAATAACTATTTATCGATAATTTGATTGTAAGAAGAATAAAGATAAAAGGTTTTAAAGCTATTGCTGAATACGATTTATCTATTTATCTTTAAAACTTTATATAGATTCGCTAACTCGACCTCGTTAATCTTCCTATATCGTCCTATACCGGTCTCCCCCAGGAGGATAGGACCAAAGTTTGTTCGGATCAGTCGAAGGACTGGCAGGCCAAATGACTCGAACATGCGCCTGACTATGTGATAGCGACCTTCATGGATATCGATCTCGACCCAGGAATGCTTGGGGCTGACCTCTCGGACTGTCTTTATCGACAAGGCCCGTGCTAGACCATCCTCTAGTTGAATCCCCTTCAGGGCATCAGCGAGCTGCTCCTTTGTCAGAACACCCTCGATTTCAACCAGATACCTCTTAACCATCCCGTATGAAGGGTGGGTGGCTCGGTGTGCTAAATCGCCATCGTTGGTGAGGAGGATCAGACCCTCACTTTCTTTGTCTAGGCGACCGACGTGAAAAAGGCGCTCACTTCTCTCGCGAAAATAGTCACCAAGACAAGGTCTATTTTCAGGGTCTGACATGGTTGACAAAACACCCGTTGGTTTATGAAATGCAAAGTAAACGTTGTCCTTTTTAAGTGATATTGATTCACCATCTACTTCAACTTTAGAGTTTTCTGGATCTACCTTAGTTCCCAGCTCTAGAACTTGGATTCCATCGACACTGACACGGCCATCGAGTATGAGTTGCTCACTTGCGCGGCGACTAGCGATTCCGGCATCTGCTAAAACTTTTTGAAGGCGGGTTAAAGCCATATTAAAACTTCCTCTCATCACGGCCATACGGGCGTGGGACGTTAAGTATAAGTGCTAGTTGAGTAAGGAAATTACTCGGTTAGAGAAGCGAGGACCTCATCCAGACCATCAACGCCAGGAAGGAATGGGGCGAGGGCAGGTAAGTCCTCAATCCCCCGAATTCCGATCTTCTCTAGAAAATAGCTCGTTGTTCCATACAAAATTGCCCCAGTCTCATGCTCAATTCCGCGTTCTTCAACCAATCCACGGGTGAGGAGGGTCTTCATAACAGCTTCCACATTGACACCACGGATTGCAGAAACTCGAGCTCGAGATACTGGTTGGCGGTAGGCGATAACAGCCAAAGTCTCAAGTGCTGCTTGAGTTAAACGGGACTGCTGGCCATCTAGGACAAACTTTTCGACCATAGGAGCTTGATCAGGGTGGCTATAAAAGCGCCATCCCCCTGCGATTTCACGCAGCTGGAAACCTCGACCCTGTTCTTCGTACTCAGCCGCAAGGGCTTTCAAGGCCTGAACAACTTCCTCAGTTGGGACTTCAGTGATCTGAGCCAAAATGACTTCAGTGACAGGCTCATCGACGACCATCAGGATTGCTTCCAGAGATCTATTGAGTTCTAGTTGAGACATTTATTCCTCTTTTGTTTCGGATTCAAGTACTCGTGGAGGTAGATCAAACTCATCGCTTACTTCAATTTCGCCATCCGCCCCGCCTTGCCAGGTCACTTGGAGTTCCCCCAAGGCGATTACTTGTTCAAAACGTAGCGCTCCTTCTCGGTAAAGCTCAAGCAGAGCCAAGAATCGAGCCACGACCACCAAAGTGGACTCAGCGTCAGCTATCAGGTGCCTAAAGCTGGCTCTACCGCTTTTACGCAGGATCTCAACGAGCTTGGCAGCCTGCTCAGTCACGCTCACGAGAGGTTGATGAATGTGCTCTGAAGAGAAAGCTAAGGGGGTTTTGGGGGACAATACGCGCTGTGCGATGGCCCCAAATCGGGCAGCCCCAACTCCAATTAATACTTCGGGTAGAAGCTGGGCAAAATGAGGCTCCATGGCCACCAAGCGTGAGAAGCTTTTATCGGCCACTTCAATGCGAGCCGTGAATATTGAAGCGATCTCTTTGAATGCTCGATACTGAAGCAACCGGGCGAAGAGCAGATCCCTGGCTTCAAGAAGGGCGAGATCAGATTCATCGTCGACCTCGCCGGAGGGCAACAGCCTGGCTGCCTTAAGGTCTAAAAGGGTTGCGGCGACCACGAGGAATTCGGTCGTCTGATCAAGATCCCACCCATCTTCAGAGCCCTCCAGCGACTTGATATAGGCAATGAAATCATCAGTGACAACTCCAAGTGCCACTTCCGTAATGTCCATTTTGTGGCGAGATATGAGCTGTAGGAGCAGGTCAAAGGGCCCATCAAAGTTTGAAAGATGAACCGAGAAGGCGCTTTCCCCTGCCTCGGATATCAAACCTGTTGTGCCTAAAGAATCTTTCATGGGTGAAAGGTACCCGCATGTTCGCTTGCCATGTACACCGCACCGCCGTAATGTCCGCCTCATGGCAAAAAGCAATTCGGGGATTTCTCGCTTGGAAGATAAATCGACAAACCGCGGGGAAGATCTCGCGACCTCATCAGTTGTCCTTGGGAAAAAGGCTATTAATTTCCCGGACAAGGTGAAAAACCCAGAACCTGGATCAGCCCGTGTTATTGCAATCGTGAACCAAAAAGGTGGCGTTGGTAAGACAACAACAACTATCAACCTTGGCGCCGCGCTAGCCGAACTAGGCCGCAGAGTTCTCCTCATTGACTTCGATTCACAAGCTTCTATGACCACTGGCCTTGGTATTAAACAACTTCAACTCAGGGAGCAATACGGATCAATTTGGTATTTGCTCAATGATCCAAGCGCAAACATCAACGACTTTATTTTGAAGTCTAATGTTCCAGGCCTTGATTTCATTCGCGGTCATGAAGACCTTGCAGCCGCAGAAGCAGCTTTTGTCACAGAGATTGCAAAAGAGCATAAACTCCGCAAGATGCTTGCTCCTGTAATAGAGAACTATGACGATATTTTGATTGATTGCTCGCCTTCACTAGGAACTCTAACAATCAATGCTCTTACTGCTTCAAATGGAGTAATTATTCCTATGGAGTGTGAATACTTCGCGGTACTTGGACTTTCTCTCGTTAAAAAAACAATCGATAAGATCCGTGAAAATACAAACCCAGAACTTGAAATCTATGGAATTCTTGCAACAATGTTTGAACGCAAGACTGGCCACTCACGTGATGTCTTAGAATTGATTGCTAAAGAGTTCCCAGATGAGCTTTTAGATACAATAATCTCCCGCACCATTCGATTCTCTGAATCCACGGTAAAAGGAGAGCCCGTAACTACATATGCAAGTAGTTCAGTGGGTGCTATTTCATATCGCAGGCTTGCCCGCGAGTTAATCTCCCGAGGAGGAGCAAAGTGAGTCGTCGTGTGAGTTTGCCAGGAGCGGATGAGTTATTCCGCCAAACAACAACATTAAGTGCTGTTCCTTCAACCACTCCTGTGCCGATTGAAGATCAACCGGATGGTCTCATTTCAGCCGCTGGCAAGAAATCTGTTCGCACAACACCGCGTCGCCGAGTGAATTCATTTGATAAATCACCAAGTGGCCGTGAACGTCATGATGAAAAAATTACTGTTTACCTCTCCCCTGAAGAACTTTACGATCTCGAACAAGCACGCTTAGCTCTTCGCGGTGACCTTGGACTCGCGGTAGATCGCGGTCGCATTGTTCGTGAGTCACTTGCAATCATCATTGCTGATTTAGAGTCAAAGGGAGATCAGAGCATTATTGCTCGCAGACTACGAGGTCGTTAATTTTTTGCGCGAGGATGTGCCTGCGCGTAACTCTCTCTTAGTTTATCGATAGTGACAAGAGTGTAAATCTGCGTTGTAGTGACAGAAGAATGCCCTAGCAGCTCTTGAACAACTCTAATATCAGCCCCACCATCTAATAAATGTGTAGCGAAGCTGTGGCGCAGTGAGTGCGGTGATACTGCAGTAGAAATCCCAGCAGACTTGGCGCCAGATGTAATCATGCTCCATACACTTTGCCGACTAAGACGCGTCCCTCTTGCATTTAAAAATAGCGCGCTCTCTTGTTTCTTCAGCATCCCGGGACGTACGCGGATGAGATATTGATCCAAAGCATTTTGCGCGTATTTACCAATCGGGACCACACGCGTTTTCCCTCCTTTGCCAGTAAGCCGGAGAGCGGTTACTTGATCTCCATCAAACTTTGAAATGTCTTGAACATTAAGTTCAACTATCTCTGAAATGCGCGCCCCAGTTCCGTAGAGCAGTTCAACGATGGCACCATCTCTTAGAGATGATGGTGAATCCCCTATTGAGACTGCAGAGATCAAACTTGCTACTTCTTCAATTTTCAACGCTTTTGGAAGTCGTAAGTTTGATTTTGGGGGTTTGAAATCTTTAATTGGGTTGATGAATTTCTTTTCTTTACTTGTAAATTCCATCCAATTGCGGATTGCAACCACGCTCCTTGAGATCGTACTTTCTGATAAATCCTTTGTTCGCAGCAAGGCTACGTACTCAGTGAGGTGCACCTCTTGTAGGAAAATGGGATCGACCTTATGACTATCTAGGAAGGTGAAGAAACGTTCTAGATCGCGCTTATATGCTGAGATTGTATTTTTGCTCAACCCACGTTCAACTGTTAAGTGATTGAGATACTCACGGATGAGCGAAAAATCAGGAGCCATCACCTGTGCGAGCCTTAAGAGCCGCTGTGATTAGTCCTGAAAAAAGTGGATGAGCCCTAGTTGGTCTTGATAGAAATTCTGGATGGGCTTGGGTTCCCACATAAAACGGGTGAACTTCTCGTGGAAGTTCTACAAACTCGACCAAATGAGCATCGGGAGATATGCCTGAAAAGAGCAATCCTGTCGCAGCAATCTTTTCCCTATAGGCATTGTTTACTTCATAACGGTGACGATGGCGCTCTTCTATCTCTGTCTTCCCGTATAAATTAGCAACGAGTGAACCTTCAATGAGATGAGCTGGATATAAACCAAGGCGCATTGTTCCGCCCATATCTCCGCGCCCTGCGACAATATCTTCTTGGCTTGCCATAGTTGAAATAACTGGGTGGGGCGTTTCTGGATCAAATTCAGCAGAGTTAGCGCCTTTAAGCCCAGCAAGATTTTGTGCTGATTCAATAACCATGCATTGCAGTCCTAGGCATAAGCCAAGTGTTGGAATCTTATTTTCTCGAGCATATTTAAGCGCCCCGACTTTTCCTTCAATTCCGCGAACTCCGAATCCGCCAGGAACACATATTGCGTCAACTCCAGCCAAGCTTTCTTTAGCGCCCCCATCTGTTGCACATTCATCACTAGGAACCCATTTAATTTTCACACGTGCATTATTTGCAAAACCGCCAGCTCGAAGTGCTTCGGTTACTGACAAATATGCATCTGGAAGGTCCACATACTTGCCAACTAAAGCCACACTTACTTCATGAGCAGGATGGTGAACGGTTTTAAGTAACTGCTCCCACTCCCCCCACGCAACATCTCTAAAGACCAAACCCATTCGGCGCACTACATACGCATCTAGACCTTCGCTATGCAAGACTTTTGGGATGTCATAGATAGATGGCGCATCAACGGCAGCAACTACTGCTTCCAAATCAACATCGCACATATTAGAGATCTTCTTTTTGACAGAATCAGGTATTTCACGGTCTGAGCGGATAACAATCGCGTCAGGTGCAATACCAATGGAGCGCAGCGCCGCAACACTGTGCTGCGTTGGCTTTGTCTTCAATTCACCTGATGGCCCAATATATGGAACAAGTGACACATGGAGATAAAAAACATTTTCTCTTCCAACATCTTGACGGATTTGGCGAGCCGCCTCCAAGAATGGAAGTGATTCGATATCACCAACCGTTCCGCCAATTTCAGTAATGACAACATCTACCTTTGGACCAGCCATGGCGCGGATGCGTTCTTTAATTTCATTAGTAATGTGAGGAATAACTTGAACCGTGTCACCTAAGTAATCTCCACGACGCTCTTTTGCTATGACATTTGAATAGACCTGGCCTGTAGTTACGTTTGCAAAGCCTGCCAGGCTAGTATCCAGAAACCGTTCATAGTGCCCGACGTCTAAATCTGTCTCAGATCCATCGTCTGTTACGAAAACTTCCCCATGTTGAAATGGATTCATCGTTCCTGGGTCAACATTGATGTAGGGATCAAGTTTTTGCATGGTGACCCGAATACCACGGGAGGTTAATAGCCTTCCAAGGCTAGAAGCTGTGAGCCCTTTACCTAAACTTGAGGCGACTCCGCCGGTTACAAAAAGATGTTTAGTCACATGAGGGCTGGTCATGGAGCACTAACTTATCATTCTTTCCTGCACCAACGCCAATAACTCTTGGGCGTGTTCCTGTGCCGTCGCCGACTCCGATTGGCCTGAAAGCATCCGAGCAATTTCAATCTTCCGTTCATCTGGAGTCAAAACAAAGACATCAGAGTTACTTATTGACCCAGATTCACTCTTTTTAACGACTAAATGATTATTTGCCCAGACTGCAACCTGCGCTAAATGCGTAACGACAATCACTTGAGCGCTATCGGCGAGCTTTGAAAGGCGCCGGCCAACTTCCATCGCTGCTTTTCCACCTACTCCAGCATCGACCTCGTCAAAGATATATGTTCGAAGCGGAGTCGCCTCTGCCAGAACAACTTCGATAGCAAGCATTACTCGGGAAAGCTCTCCTCCACTTGCAACTTTATTCAGCGGCAGAGGCTGCGCCCCAACATGACTGGTAAACAGAAGAGATAGTTCATCAAGCCCATGTACGGAGTAATCTGAAAATACTTCACCGGCAGAAGATTGAATATCGATTACTAATTCGGCGCTTGGCATTGACAGTGCTTGGATTTCAACTGTTATTTTAGTTGCCAACTCCTTAGCAACATTGACTCTGCGAGATGAGAGATTATTTGATAGCTCTTTTAGTTTCTTAAATGTTTTCCCTAACTCACTTTCAAGTTCGGTAATTCTTCCATCCCCGCCCTGTAGATCTGCGATACGACTTTCAGCAAGTAATGCTCGTTCAATAAGGTCAGAAAATGCAGTGGCACGATCACTACCTTGACCGTATTTTTTGATGAGTGAATTAATAGCGCTTTTTCTTTGTTGTAGATATTCAAGCTTCGCTGGATCAGCATCTAGCTTGGAGAGATAGCGGTTAAGGGCGCTACTCACTTCTTCAAGTGCGAATATGGCGTCACCGTATTGAGTGCTCAGGGCATCGAGTTCTGGATCTTTACCCCCTGCATGATCAAGTGATTTTTTTGACGAGTTCAGAGCAGATTGAACAGAGATCTCCTCTGGTTCCAGATAATTAAGACTTGAGGAGACAGCCTGTTGCAGTTCATCAACGCTTGAAAGTCTAAGAAGTTCTGATTCGATCTCTTGAAGATCGCCTTCTTTGGGGGTTATAGCCGTGAAAGCCTTGAGAAACTCTTTGATATTTTCAATTTCTTCGCTGCGATTTGATTGATCTGCCCGCAGGGCTTTGATTCTTGCTGAAAGTTCCAAGTGCTCGTTATATACATCTGCAACCTGTTGAGCAATCTCTTCATTTCGAGCAAATGAGTCAAGAATTTGCCTAACATATGCGGGTTTGGTCAATCTTTGCGTACTAGATTGCGCATGAACTTCAACAAGCAAAGAACCGATCTCGGAAGCTTTTGAGGCAGTGGAGGTCTCTCCTCCGATATTTATGCGTGACTTTCCATCTGGTGAAATTGTGCGACTGATTAATAGGTTTCCATCTTCCAATACAACGTCATCTCCCAGTGCGCTGGCTGTCTTCTTATCGAGAGAAAAAATTGCTGAAACATGAGCCCTCTCACTTCCCGTCCGGACACGGTCTGCATCACTTTTGCCTCCAAGAATGAGTCCAAGTGCAGTAAGAACCATTGTCTTTCCGGCACCTGTCTCACCTGTGAGAACATTTAGCCCTGGCTCTAATTCAATATTGGCAGATTCGATTACACCAAGATTTCTAATAGAAATCTCTTCTAATCCGTAGAAGTTCTCACTCACCGCGCCAACCTTCAATAGGCAACTTGAATTTGGCAACTAAGCGATCAGTGAAAACTGCTGATTCGATATGTAAAATGCTAATTTTCTGAGTAGTTTTTTTAATGATCACTCGGTCATCTCTGAGTAGCTCAACTTTGCGAATTCCATCAGCAGATACCAGGGCTTCGCGTGATTCCACATCTATTGCAATAAGTGAGTTAGGTGAAACGACCATAGGGCGGGAATAAAGAGCATGCGCTGCAAGTGGAAGCAACACAATCGCTTCTACTTCGGGCCATAGAACCGGACCGCCAGCAGAAAATGCATATGCTGTTGAACCCGTTGGTGTTGCACATATAACTCCATCACAACCCCACCTTGATAACGGCCTTCCGTCGATTTGAACAAAGAGTTCAACCATCTGCGCGTGGCTTCTCTCAACGGTGAGCTCATTAAGCGCCCAACCCGAGTTAATCTTTTTTCCGGCTCGTTGCACTTCAAATTCGAGTAAGAGTCTTGCTTCCCCACGGTAGTTCTTGGCCGCAACATGCTTGGCAAGCTCTTCTGCTCCGGGGCGATTAATTTCGGCTAAGAACCCTACATTTCCCAGATTTATTCCAAGGATTGGAATATTTGTTCCCAGAACTATCTCTGCCGCACGCAACATAGTCCCGTCTCCACCTAAAACAATGGCAATCTCATAGTCTTTTGAATCATTAAGCGGCTTAGCTCCATCAATGCCGCCTGAAAAATTGGTAAGACTTGAAATCCCAGAAGCAGACAAGGCCGGAATTAACTCTTTTGCAAACGCAAGTGCTTCAGGGCGAGTCGGGTGTACAACAAGTAGTGCACTTCTCATTACTCTCCCCCTTCTATCTTGTGATGAGAACTACTGAGGACCAGTAGCAATTGCAGCATCAAGATCTTTCTCGGAAAGTTCTTGACTGCCTCGCTTAAGCCACAAGAAGTACTCGACGTTGCCAGCAGGTCCCGGTAATGGACTTGCTACAACTCCTTTGCACCCCAGCCCCATATCGTATGCGCAATCGGCAACCTCTTGCACGGCGCTTTTACGCAGAAGTGGATCACGGACGACGCCACCGGCGCCTAATTTTTCTCTCCCGACTTCAAATTGGGGTTTTACCATCACAAGAAAATCTGCCGTGCTCTTTGAAACACTCACCAGAGCTGGCAATACAAGCGTGAGAGATATAAAGGATAAGTCAGCGACTATTACTTCCGCAGGATTCCCAATTTGTTCAAGTGTTAAATGCCGGATATTGGTTCTATCTAAAATTATTACGCGCGGATCTTGTCTAAGTTCCCATGCCAGTTGTCCGTAGCCCACATCGACTGCAACTACATCTTTCACCCCGCGCTTAAGCAATACATCAGTGAAGCCACCAGTTGACGCACCAGCATCTAAAGCACGCTTTCCTGAAACCTCAATATCAGTAAAGTGGTCTAGTGCCCCTGCAAGTTTGTGACCACCTCTAGAAACAAAATCATCACGCTGACCCTGAATAACAATTGAAGTCTCTGCATCAACTTGTGTTGCTGGTTTACTTGCAGGAATACCAGTAACCAAAACCATTCGAGATTCAATAAGGTCTGCAGCATGGTCTCGAGATCTAGCTAAACCTCGTCGAACTAGCTCTCCATCAAGACGAGTTTTCATAAAGTATTACATTCCATCAATGGAACGAAGTGCCTCTTCCAATCGCCCGTGGATCTGATCGTAAGCACTTGGGTGATCATCGAGTGGCAAAACCTGCACCAAAGCTATTGCTTCCCGCACGTCTTGGACATCAGAATCTCTATTTTCCATGAGTAAACCGTATCTAGATTTTCCTTAATTGGCTTGCTTCGACTTGCCATCTACTTGCAAGACCGCTGGTTGATTTCCAAAATCGTCTGCGGATAGAGCCTTCAACCTCCACCCAGTCATTGATTTTCAGTGCCAGAGCCCTCCTCTGGGGGCAGGCTAGCCAGGCAGTGATATCTAACGTATCGACTTCTCTTTTGACTGCGCGCTTTGGCTTGCGGTCTATGACCAATCTAAATTCAACGACTCTGTCACCGCTTGGCAGTTGTTTACTAATTGCAAGACTGCTGACGCGTCCAAGAAGGTGAACATTATTTATTGCAATAGGTGCATCCTCATTCTTCACAGATGAATAATCTCTACATAGAACAAGAGAAAAATTTAAAAATATTTGTGCTGTGGGTAATTGAATCTGTGCATAAAAAAAAGCCCCGGGCTTTGCGCTAATCGAAATTAACACAAGCACGAGGCTCTTTATAAATGATGTCCGGCGGCGATCTACTCTCCCACAAGGTCCCCCTTGCAGTACCATCGCCGCAGAGAGGCTT